>Ga0099825_1000683_pt1 | contig 38346 bp, 16 predicted proteins | sample SiratroredBW_FD_76838 | JGI IMG/M metagenome (GOLD analysis project Ga0099825, IMG submission 76838) | Root nodule microbial communities of legume samples collected from California, USA - Siratro red BW | ecosystem: Host-associated > Plants > Roots > Nodule | place: USA: California | collected...
AAAAAAAAAAAGGAAAAAGAATTTGGAAAACAAAAAAAAAAAAAAAAAAAAAAAAAAAAAGATAAATCAGGAGTTCACAAATAAAATAAAATCCAAGACAGTGGGTAGAACAAGTAAACGGGAAAAAAAATTGAAACTTTATACAAAAGGTAGAAATCGGTTGCACTTCAAGGTGGGTGCAGAAATAAAAGAAGAAAGATTGAAATTTTGTGTAGAGGTCGTAATTGCTTCTACAAACCCAGAGACAATTTACAGTTATACTTACAGCTTCCGCTCCTTGTTTGAGCAAAGTTAGAGAGCTATATCTCGAGTCAGTTTCAGTGGCCATAGTGTTAAACGTTTCTGGCAGTGAAATTCCTTGTGTTTAACCCTTTTCCAGCCTAGAAAAGAAAAAAAAAAAACTAATATTCAGAAACGTCATAATCAGCGTTGTAGATGTAGAAGAAAATTTGGAGGGTGTGTAGTTTGCGTGTACAAGTAGCTGAAAAAGAGAAGGAGAGTCCCTTGTTGTATTGATGCAATGATGGATAAAAGTTGGAATTAAAGCGACAAAAAATGTAATAACCAGTAAAGGAATGGGTAGAAATCTACAATAAAAACTGATCCACAATATTCAACCGGCTAAGCAATATATAAGAAAGGTATGCTCTTAACTAAAGAACCATCAACGAAGAATCAAATTTACATACTACGAGACCCATTCAAGCTTTTCATCAAACACGTAGCATGCAGTAGCAAAAAAAGAAAAAATAGTGAAAGCAGGAACCGGAAGAAAAAAGAAAGAAAGGGAGTGAAATGGATAAAACAAGTGAGAGGGTAGAAAAGGTACCTAAAACGTTACTGAGTTGCGATGTACAGAAGAAAAGGAAAGAAAAAATGGTTATAGGACGTGTTGGTTATTTGCAGTTGATGCTATGAACGACCGAAACAAAGCCTCTAAAACTTCGTGGCTTTTTCCTACGAAGAATTTCTTTTACCACCCTGTACTTTCTTTTAATACCACTACAGATTTGGAAAATACTAAATTACCTATTATGCAATCTAAAACCTAAAAATATGTTCATGATTGTATAATTTAAAAATTTGTCATTTATAGAAATTTATAAATATATTCTGGATTATATAAACTGAAAAATTAATTATTTTAGATTATATATTATGGAATTTATAATGTATTTTCTTAAAAAAAAATACATTCTAGGTTATATAATTTAAAATATATTTTTGGATTTCTTAATCCAACACAATTATTTTAGACATTTCTAACTCTCGTGAGAACTTCCAAATGTGAAGTACAAATATTTTTGGTTTTAGGATCCTGATTTCCTTGGTCCTTAAATTATGCATCTACACAATTATTATTTTATTATGTGTATTTTATATGATTAAATCCATGACAAATAATTAAATTGTATTAAATTTATAATAATTAATTCAAATGTAAAGATGCTTTAAATTTTAAATATTACTTTTTGTTCTATATTGCGATGCAATGAAAAAAGAATAAATTGTGTTTTATTTATTTTATTATCTGCCTTAGTATTTATTTAGTAACCTTTCGAAACAAAGAAAAGTACGACTAAAATGGAAAGTCAATCTAATTTAAGTTGTATAAGATTTAAACTGAAATAGGTGGTTTTTCTCTTCAAAGTTGGTATAATATATTATATTTATATAGTTGGTAGTGAGTAGTACATTAATTGTAATGCAATGAAACAACTTATTTAATTTATATATTTTTACCAAATAAATCCATAATAAAGCATCAATTAAATTTTAAATTAATTTTATTAGAAATATTTAATATAATAGTTAAATAGATTAAAGTTATTAAAAACTAAAAATTCCAGATGGGCCTCTGGCGATGAATTGGCAAAATCTGATTGGTCGAATGACGACAGTGAAACAAATAAAAGAAACAGAAAAACGAAAAAATTTAGCGTAGCGAATCTTCAAAACAAAGATCAGCAGCACCTGCGAAACAAAACAACCTTAACAAACCCAAACAATGGGAGCACGAAAGAGACTCTCTTCTTCTTATTCTTCTGAACCTTCTTCTGTGCCCAAGGAAGACACACAGAAAAAACCTCAAGAAAAGCCGAACCTTGCAGACCCTCCAATTGCGCCTCCCAAATGGGGTCTTCTTCTGAAGCTCTCTCCCTTTGCGCTCCCTTACTTGTACCTTCTCTTTTACTACTACCCCATCGAACCGGAGCTTCGAAGATCGATCCTCATCAATGCGGGAATGAGCCTCGTGGGGTTGTTTTTGACGGTCAAGATGATCCCCGTCGCGTCCAGATACGTTCAGAAGCGAAATCTCTTTGGCTATGATATCAACAAGAAGGGCACCCCTCAGGGAAATGTCAAAGTGTAAGTCTTTTTCTTCGTTCCCCTTTTTTATTTTTTGTTTTTACGAAGTGGGTTTTGATTTCGAGATCTGGGTATTTTTATTTTTTTTTTTAATCGTTGGTGGGTTAGCTGGATTTTGATTTTCTTGGCTCATTTTAAAATTTTCATGAAAACTCGTGTATGGAGCGTTTGGTTGGATTTGGGAGAGAATTTTCAGTTTGAGCTATACGCTTTTTGCTGTTATATGATTTTGTTATGTTCCATGTGATCATTGGTTTCCTTTTTGAACCTACACTTGTTATTCATGGATTGTTTAATAAATGTATCTGGATTTGATTGTTTTTGCAAATTGATGCTCACTAGCACCATGCTTTCTCTTTGTAGAATCTGGATTGTTCTGAAACCTTTATGATTTTGCTATCTACCAGACTAGTTATTACATTTAATATACGGATATAAGGGTTTTAGTTACATCGATTGTGTTCTTAGAATGTGCTCTATAATTTGATTTGTAGAATTGATTTTGCTATCTATCCTTTATATTTTTTTTTTTTTTCAATGAGATTCTTGAACTTGGCATTTTCAGTTTAGGTTTTAAGTGGAAACGTGTGATGAGAATGAGGATGTCACGACCATCAAATGGGTAGTTTGGTTGATGGTTTAGTTTAAGAAATTGATTAATATGCTGGGGCAAATCTTTGGGTGCAAAGGAAAAGAAAAAGTTAGATTAAAGACAGTTAGAGGAAAGATTATTACCTTACATTGTAAATGCAGTTAAAAAAAAAAAAAGTAGAGAACAAAATCTTAGCTTAGATTTATTTTGGTACTACATACATTATGTATTTATGCCATGTATGCATAGGAAGGATAGAAATCTTCTGTTTTATATTTTTGGTAGTATGTTTTGACTTTGTAACCTCTTTATTTGCAGGCCTGAGTCGTTAGGTATAGTTGTTGGTATTGTCTTCTTGGTGGTGGCAATCTTGTTTCAGTATTTTAACTTCACAGCAGATTCAAATGTAAGTATATAATGTGAATTATGCATGTGGTAGATTTGAGTATTTGGTTCAACTCTAATATCAATAGAATAAAGGAATGCTGTACTTATAAACTATTTTGATTTTGCAGTGGCTTGTTGAATATAATGCAGCATTAGCATGCATCTGTTTCATGACATTACTGGGTTTTGTTGACGATGTCCTTGATGTCCCTTGGAGAGTGTGAGTATGCAAGTGTTCACAATTTGCTTCCTGAATTTGTGCTTGTTAACCAATGTTATAATATCGTTTTTATTTTATGTCGATGTGAAGAACAGAAAATTACTTCTCCCATCAATTGCTGCACTTCCTTTGTTAATGGCATATGCTGGACACACAACTATAGTTATACCAAAGCCACTTGTCGCACACATTGGGATAGAGATTTTGGATCTTGGTAACCTTTCTTTACCTTTATGTAAATGACACTTGAGAAGTCACTGATTACTATAAAAATTCACTATTTTGACTTTGTTTCATGAGGCAGGATGGATATATAAACTATATATGGGGCTATTGGCTGTTTTCTGCACAAATTCCATCAATATACATGCTGGAATAAATGGCCTAGAAGTTGGGCAGACGGTGGTTATCGCATCAGCTGTAAGTATTAAAGCTTCTAACAGTTAACATAATCCACATTGGTCATGAAAATTAGTAATGCTGTGGATTGCAGATCCTGCTACACAATATTATGCAAATTGGAGCATCGACAGATCCTGAATATAAGCAAGCACATGCATTCTCTATTTACTTAGTTCAGCCCTTGCTTGCTACCTCTTTGGGCTTACTTTCTTACAACTGGTACTCATGATGTGACATTATCATTTTGTTTGAAACTTTTTTTCACATGATCAACAGTAGTTTACTAACAGTCTGTTCTTGTTCTAGGTATCCCTCTTCAGTTTTTGTTGGTGATACATATACATACTTTGCGGGGATGACTATGGCCGTGATTGGTATTTTAGGCCATTTTAGGTATATTCTTACCTTGCATGTCCCATCTTACTCTGTTCTAATGGATCAATAGAGATGGTCGATCTTCTTTTTCATTAGTTGAAACTTGCTAACAAATGATTCCTTTTTTCATTCTTGCTCCAATCTTTTCATTTCTCTATTAGTAATTTGGTGAATATTTTGCCTTGTTTTGTAAGAAAACCTACCATTTTTCACTTTGTATGATATTTCCATAAAATCTAAAATGCGAACAAATGCACGGTGGAGTTTTCTTCCAATCATAATTAACAATAACTTGTTGAACTTGTGATAATAACCTTCTAACAGTACTTCTGCCATATGTAAGAGGAGAAAAGGCATTTCACTTTGGGGTTTTCCATTCAAATGTGAGAGGTTTATATTCATCGTTGAACTTTAAGCTTAACTGAAGCTCACAAAACTGACTTTTAAGATGTGTTTGCATCTACTTGTATATTATAATTTAGCCACATTTCTGGGTGATGTGAGATCTCCAATACATCCCGCCAAAGACTGGACATCTCGACTAGATATTTTTTTGTAGTCAATAGTTGTCTTATAGTACGTGACACGATAGGCCCAACAAATCTTTTTAAGATAGACTTTGATATCATATTAAAAAGTAAATTTAATTTTAATTTAACCTCACAAAACTGACTTGTTAATGATGATATCCAACAATCTTAAAAAGACTATTTCTTCCATTCTCATTATTTTTCTGTGAGGACTCTCCTCGTGAAACCTTTTCGTTCTTCCATGAAATAATATGGTTCTTGAATAAAGTATAATACATAGAACAGAAAACTTGTTATAATGTGACTTTTTGATCCATTTCGGACATTACAACTAAAGTTTTTAGTACACTGCTAAACGATAGCACATTTTTATGAATACATGCTGCTTCTGTTTATGACCCTTGCCTTACTATGATTATTGATTTCCTTGTAATAATTTTATTATGTTTGTTTCAGTGAAACACTCTTGATTTTCTTCCTACCCCAAGTTTTGAACTTTCTCTTGTCACTTCCCCAGGTTTGTCACTAACCGAATCTCCATTCACATTTTAAATTTGTGTTAATATAAAACTCTTGTGACCATGTTTGCCATAAAATATGTTTTCCTCCAGCTTTCTGGCTATATTCCGTGTCCACGTCATCGTCTGCCAAGGTAGGCATTGACAAATGTGTCTTAGTGAATGATTGAGACATCTTATTGTACTTGTTCGGTTGAAAACTCATGGACCCTCAACTTATTCAGGTTTGACCCTCAAACTGGACTATTGACTGGGACAAATGATGGGACACTCGTTAACTTCTTCCTAAGAAATTTAGGCAGGAAATCTGAAAAGGCACTTTGTATTTATCTTCTTGCTTTCCAGGTGATTCCCTCTTCTTATTCTTGTGATCACCATTTTTCTTTTCTTTTTGTTTTCTATTTCCATGTTGAACTTGGTTGTTTGTATGATTCAAGTAAAGTAGTGGTTTCGTGAGTCCTAATCTGGTTTCATTTACAATGCTGACCTTGATATATTTTGTTGGATTGGACTCGATGGAATGACTTGCTAGAGGGAAAAATGCAGGATATTAATAATTTATTTAAAATCAAGAGCAAATTTTAATCACTATAGTTATCACTATCTCAAGAAACAACTATTCTAGTTATTATTGCTCATACGTTATTCTTTTCTCCTTTGGACAGGCTATGGCGTGCGGTTTCTGTTTCTTGCTAAGGTATTTCCTTGCCGGTTGGTACAAATAAAAGCCCGAAGTGCATACTAGAACATATATGGATGAAAACCACGAGTTAGGCTGATTTTGTTGTACAACCATTTTTGTAGAAAAATTTAGTGAATAGACATAGATTTTGATGAACGAATTTCTTTCATTATCTGAATGTTGTGTACTAATATCAACTTAAAGAAATATACCATTTGGATTTATTTTTTTCTGGAGACATTGAATAACTTAACATTTTCTACAATCATTTAGCAAGATCATTTATAACAATGCGACTGCGTACTTTTGTGTAGGAAATCAACTGAAATGACATCCTTCAATTAAATTATCTGAATGTGTTTATGCATACTGGTATAGTGTTTTACAAGCAAATAAAAACGTAAAAGAAAGAAAACAAATAGCCGGATGCTACATTGAAATTAAGGGATATTTAGTTATTTACTCATGCTAAATCAAGTGTAATTGGTTGGGGGACTAGATAAGTGATACAAGGTGGCAAATAACGTATTTTTTGAATGTAATGTATGATTACGTAAAATCCATCCAAGCAAAAGAGTCATGCTAAGATGTTGTCTCTAACAAAAATGATGAATCTAATTTGGGCCACCAAAGTCCTTTCAGATATTGTATCTCATCAAAATGGCTTAATCAACATCCATTGCTTGTTCGTTAGTCGTATTGCTGGACCACAGTTTTATGGTGCGATCATGGGAGACGGTAACAATGTGGCCGCCATCTGCAAACAATAATAATACATGCTAAAATCAGAATACCATAAATTGGTGATATAGTAGGGCATGCATACAAACAATTCATAAAAACACTTATTATCAGCTCAAAGACTTGAACCTTACATTTCTAAAAGAATCCTTAGGTTCAGACTTTTATGCTATGCGAAAAGGCTTATCCTATGTGTTGGAGATCCCACTTACCAATAGTATGTAAACAGTAAAATTGATGAAGTCCTATCCTTTAACATTTGACTATAAAATAAAAGAACCCATCCCTCTCCTTTCATTATTTCCTTTAACTTTTGTATGACTAGTAGGAACGAAATGAATGCGGAAGACAAATCTATGAAGCACATAAAAAATGTCCCCTGCTGGATTATAAAACTCGGCAAAGCTTAAAACCACATTTACAATTTGAGTCACAATCTTTCATAGGATGTACCCATTAAACTCAATGTCACACATAATTTATTTAATCAATTCACTACAACAAACTATCCAGATATATCATTAGTCTTTCAAAATACCCACTAGTTAGATTTTAAAATCACCATTGGTGATTTGTCGACAGGACACTGGTGCAGTGAAACAGACACATCAACCACATAACGAAATACCACAAAAAAGAAAAAAAAAATGATATCTGAATCAGAGCTATCGATGTGTAATTCTTTTCTAAGATAGAAATCCTACCTCCAAGAACATCCACAGAGGTAACTTTTGCTTCATGCCCAGATAGTGTCTTCACAGGCTTAAAGTCACGGCCTGACCAAACCTACAGTTAAAACATTAAATATAACTAAGTCTAACCAATTCCATGCAAAGGTACCTCTATATAAATATAAACAAGTATACTGAAATCAAAATAAACAACTAATGAATCTTAAAATTTCACTTGAACAAAACGTTTTAGGTAGAAATAGGATGTATACCTTAGCAGTCATGTCATATGAGGCAGTTACCAAAAAGTAACCTTCTTGTGGCTCAAATTTAACCTGTGATATTAGATTAGAGTGAGCAGGAATAGTATAGAAGGATTTCTTCTTCCTCAAATCCCAAATCCGACAAGTGTTGTCTTCACCACCAGTGGCTAGATGATATCCATTAGGTGAAAAACTGATGCCAAGAACCTTCAAAATGAATTACAAAATCATAGTCAGCCTTATGAAAGTTAAGTGTAAAATCATTGATTTTGAGTGAGAGAAAGACCACCGGGTCTTTAATCTCCTACCGGCTTGACATGACCTTCCAGTGCAAGGATACTTCTTCCCGTTCGGAGGTCCCAGACACGAGCCAAAGAGTCTAGTCCACAAGATGCAGCTAATGATCCATCACGGTGGAAAGCCAAACCATACACACTTCTACTATGTCCTTCTTGAAGAAGCAACTCCTCCCCTGTTTCTATGTCCCATAATCTCCATGTCTTGTCAAAACTAGCAGTGCCCAGGTACTTCCCTGATGGATGGAAGGCAATGCGTGCAAGACGGTCTAGATGACCCTCGAATGTCTTCAAAAGTGATCCTTGATCATTCCAATACTTTGCTGTTCGATCAGCAGAGGCAGTTGCTAAATGATCATGAATAGGAGAGAAAGCAACGTCTGTAGCACGTAAAGTGTGCCCCTTCAAGGTGGAATGCTTCTTTATTTTGGGCATGCTCCACAACTTGGAAGCTCCAGTCAGAGAACTACAAAATAAAAACAATCAGTAGCAGATTATAATGGTTTCACAAAGCAAGAAAGGGTACATAGTCAGGCTTAAGCTGCACACCAACAACTACATACCAGGTAGCGAGCCATTTTCCATCCCTTGAGAAGGAGCAACCAGAAAGCGGTCTATCATCTCCAATTTCACTGAATTCGAGACTCAAATTCCCAGCCTGAGTCAATGCCCAATCAATCTCTGCATCTATATCTTCATCTGGATCATCCCTTCTTCTTTGTGCACGTTGAATCCGCAATGCTGCCCTTGCCAAAGAATATTTAGCAATATAAATTCTGCCATCCAGGAGAGCCTTTGACCCTTCAGTGTAAAAAGGATACTGCAGTTCTTCCTCAGGCTCATCTTTTGGAGCAGAAGCCGCAGCCTCTTCGTCCTCATGAGCTTTCATCAGCTTCTCCAGCTGACCTTCTGCATCTAGTTTTGCCATAATCATCCGCAACCTGTCCCGCCTCTCCATTTCTCTCTCACCAAACAAAGTTATTGGTTCGCCAAGATGCCGAAGCCGAGCTCGCACAGCCATATCATTTGTAGGAACGGCAAGAGCAGCTGCACGCCTCTTCATCATGAGTTCCTGCATTGCCTTTTCCTGTCGCTCTCTCACCAGTCTACTCTCTTCAGATATCTCATACTCCCCAGTACCCTGGTTAATTCTTGCATTTGAATCATCATTGTCCGAGTCAGAGTCACTTGATCCAACCTCGCCATTTTGTGGCACAGGTGGCCTGATGACTGGTGGCCGAAGTGGAAGTGGTGCCAGCGGGCGAGGGGGAGGAATTGCAGGAATTGGAGCTAAAGGAGGCACAACAGAAGGAGCAACAACCGGTGGAATAACAGGTTGTATTGGATGGGATAGAGATGCATTATCAGAAATAGTATCTTGACCATCAGAGGCAGGTAAAGATGGTTCTGCAGTAATAGTGGATGCAGTGTTTTCCTTCTCTACTTCCATGATTCCTACCCAACTGAAAAGGACCAAAAAAACAATACTTTAGAATTTTAGACTACAGAATCAAATTCAAATATTACTACAAATAAATAAAATAGCTGCACAGAAAAATTAAATGAAATTGCCAATATGCCATGATTAAGGAAACACAAGCTGAGAAGTGTCAAGGGTACACATAAAACAACAAAAAAAGAAGCATCCAAGAAAGTAAAGGCCCAAAAGAATTTAGTTAGGGGTGTGCATGAATAGGTTTGGCATAAAACCAAACCAAATCCCTTTACAGACCAACTTAAGGTTAAGTTTCAAAATCAACCCATTTCCTTCCAAAAACGGTTTGATCAAAATCACTCCGTTTTCAACTTGTTTTAAAACCTTACTTCTTTAATATAGAAAATCTATTCATAAATCCAAATTCTAAACCCTTTTTTTTAAATCCTAGTATTAAACCGATTTTGATTATTGTGTTATACAATAAGACAGAATAACAAAGGTATTGTTGATTATTGTGACGCATCCCAAAACTAAACTATGCAAGAGGGCAGAGCACATATGTACCTAACGATCACATTTAGGATAACTCAAGAAACAAGAGAGAAGATGGCCGAATAATGCACAACTATTGAGTACCAACAAGTGAATTTTTCATATCAGGCATGTTACTAGATCTGACTTTCCTTCAGTCAAAAATGGTCAAGTATCAGCCTGAGACCCTAATCAAAGAGCATTTTATTCATTATTATTATTAGTGTCTTCTAATTATTCGCCAGAAGTTGATTGTACTAGTTACTTATTATGGTCTACCACTGCAAAAATAGAGGTTTCAGAGACAAGGTAATGAGGAGCATCTACCTAGCTCAAGTGATAAGGCCAAAAAAAGGTTGGTTGGTCCTAATTAATTTCAGTGTTCAGTCTTTCATATAATGTTTCTCATTCTAATTCTTTTAAATTGTACTAAACGATGGTTTCTACTTCTATGAGAATCATTTAAAATTTACTCTCGTGGCAGCTATATTATTCACTGATATGGACAAGTGGCAACCTTGCTAAGTTGCTAGATTACTTTGAGGCTGATCAAACCAGAACAATGTTCAGAAATCAGAATAACAAGAATCAAGTACTATACACCTAGGCTGACCTTAGCTCCATTTTTAATATAGAAATTAGAAAATCCTATTTGTTCAAATAAAGAGATTTTCGAGGAGCCTGAACTAGCATCCTGAGCTCTTGACATGTACTTAAAGGCCTCTTCCTTCCACCAAGTGGTTAGAGTTTAAACCTCTCTTCTCTGATTCTAAATAATTATTAGCAACAAAATGGATTTCATTCCAGCATAAAGCTTCTAAATAGTATTTAGCAACAAAATCCTAGCGCACTTGGATGATAAGCAAAAGCATAAATCCCTATTGTGGGAGGAATTATGTTTAATGACAATGAAGCAGGGATCATTTAAACACCCGAACAAAGAACAAATCAAAAAACTATATATGTATTCATCTCAGGAAATACAAAATTATAGTAGAAGATTTAATGTATCTCTGAGGCAGAGATGGACCAAGAAGCATTACACTAAAAAATAAAAAATTGTGTCAATGTAAAATCATTTAAAATTTTAATGATATACCCTACACTTTTGTGTTGATCTTCCTGTCTGAGCTTCTTAGCTATTAGTCCCATAAAATATAATTCATGACATACAAATTCATATATCCACTGTTTTTTTTCTCACACAACTACTAACACTACAAAATGCAGCTGAATATTATTTTAAAAATGTAAAAGGATTGTGCCAAAGCTTCCGAGTACATTTTTACAACGGACATTAGTGGCTTCACAGCCAACATGTGTTCTATGCGTAAAGTGAATGAAACACATAGTTTATATTAGGCTAAATTCTACACGCCACCTCCTTTTTATGCCTAGTGACCAATCTGTCATTGACCACTACTAAGAAACCATACAAAAGGTTTGAAATGCAAAGTTTCTAGAATATGCTTTATCTATAACATGCTATCTCACATTAAGATCTGATTGTCCAACTTTTCCTCAACCCTCCCACTTCTAAGTAGAATAGAAATGAGGAGAGTCAAAATATAACTAATTCAGCTTAGACTATGTCATCTATCATTCACCCACTCCTTTTCACAGTTCATATTTTTCACAATCAAATTAATAAGAGAAACAGAGGGTATGGTCAGTACTTTTGCTTTACTGAAACATTTAGTCATGACGTGCCACTATTACAACCTTTTTGGAACGTTGCTCTGAGCAAAGGTTGGGGGACAACCCAACTCTGAATATCTCCCAAACTGAATACAAGAAAACATTTTTGCTAAGATTCGAAAAGTTTTAACTCTCCCCCCAAATCCCAACTCACTCTTCAACAGAAAACCCCAAATTACATAACAAGAAATCCCAATCTTCAAATACCACCCAAGAAATAAAAATAAATAAAAAAGAAATCATAGCAGTGAGTACAGAACAACAATGAGATAGATAGAAAAACTAGAAAATAGTAGTGAGTAAATAGCCTACCTCACCAAACCAAATCCGCAAAGGAGATTTTGTGTGCTGCGACGTTCGCGTTTTTAGGGTTGTCGTTCTCGTTCATACAGCAACGTGCTGAAGTTGACGACACAAAACCTTGACGGCGGACGGCGGAGACGAGGATGGTGAGCGGGGAGGTGCCGACGAGACGAGGGAGAGAGTTGGGAGGAAGAGCGTGAACACTGACTAGTGAGGTTTCATATTCATGTATGTATGTGAAACTTTTATTTTTAATATGAACTTCATTTTATTTTATTGTGAACAATATACTTTGGTGTGTTTATTATTTTCTTTTTCAGAATTATTTTTAATTAATGAAATGTAGGTTAATTATTTTTAATTTAAAATATTTAATTTCTATTATCATACATATTATGTATTATATTGTTAATTTTAGTTTATATCCTAAAGTATTTTCAGTTACGTTTGAAATAAAGTAAAAATAATAAATAGGTATATGTAAGAATTTTTTATATTCAAAAAATATTTGGGTATATTTAAAAATTTGATTAAAAAATATTTAAGTTGTTTGGAGATAATATTTAATAATTTAAGTAGGTTTAATTAATTATAAATTTAAAAATTTTAAATTTTTATTAAACGTTTTTAGTATATTAAACACTTAAAATTTATATATTGTGATTAATATATATATATATAACCTTATATATGTTAATAAGTAAAAATAATTAAGTTCACGAAGTAAAATAACAACTTCACATTACTCAATTAATTAAAAAATTGAATAGTAAAATCTTATTTTAAAAATATATAAATTTTGATGATTTAATATACTAAAAATATTTAATAAAAAATTAATTAAAATATTCAAACTTATAAAAGATTTGAAAGGTAATTAAACCGTTTAAATAGGAATAGTTTTTTAGAGTCATAGAATTCCCTTTAAATTTGAAATACAAAATTTGAGTGATTATTTGCGACGTTATAGACCAAACATTTGAAAAAAAAATTCATTTCGTTTGGAATTTTTTAATATGATTTTAGCTCCTGTAAAATTATTGTGTTAAAATTGTTTTGTTTTATCTCTCAAAAAGTATATTGTTTTTCATCCTTACTATTACAAGGTGGATATTTAATATTTTCAAGCAAATATATAAATGCTATTCTCTTTTTTAATATGGTTTATTGCATACTTAAAATATATTATCAAATAAATTTGTTCCTCCAGATCTGTCTTCATTCCAAATTTGACAAAAGAATCTCCACGTAAACACGTTATGGGTGCAAAGTATAAATAATACTTAATCTTTTAAATCTATGAAGATGAAGATGGATATCCGTCTCCTCGCCATACATGTCCAAATATACCTTTCAATAAAAGTAAAAGTTAAAATGAAGCCTTTCTTTGTTCCAACACTGAACCTACAAATTACAATGTAAAAGTTGAACACAAATCTTTCAGCAGATACCTAAACTCTCATTCTTTAAATATCGTGTTAAAATGACCTGGAATGCCTTCTATATAAATTATATTATGACAAACTACGACATGTTTTTCAAGTTAAATTAAAGTATGGCACATCTATTAAGCCCAAGAGATTCAAAAAGTCTTCTTCCAGAAGGCCAAAAGAGAGAGAACCAACTTGTTCGAGGTGTCTCAGGTGGAGCTTCGTGTGAATCCTCTAAAGTGGTTTCATCAGAGTCCCCAAGTGATTTATCCTCCTGGCTTTCGCTTGATATTTGATCTCCATCAACATCAGCTTTAGCTTCCGCAATTTCTCCAGGCTTCTTGTCAAATAGCCCTTTGAACTGTTTCCTAGCTTTCTTCTCGACTTCCTGCAGATGAATTGATATTAGAATAAAGTGTTAAGAGTTTCCTTCAGTGATGTCTCAAATCAAGCACATAATCCAAATAACTGATTTCAAATCCACCTGCTCCTTCTGCTTCAGTTTTTGAAGAGCTGCAGTTGCATCTGATTCAGTTGACTTGTCAACTTTCATCATCTAAAATTAACATTAAAGTGATTTTAGAAACGGATAACATTACAGCTTTAAATGCTACACAAGTTACACACGAAGATTTGTACCATTTTGAAATCAGCCCTTGCTTCTTCAAAATCTCCTGCAGTCATGTAGGCCATTCCACGACGATAGAGACCCTTGACATGTACAGGATTTGCATCCAAAACCTGCATGAGAAATACATTGCGCAAGTTTCCATCTAGTTTTAGAGTTGAGGAAAACAAACAGGCTGTTTATAGCACAACTGTATTATTCATGTCATCTCTCTTTTTCTTCTCCTTTTAAACCCATTTAGCATTCGTTGCTTGATTTCTGAAGAAAAACAAATCCTAAAATAAAAGGAATTTTACTCAAGAGAAGTTAGCCTATAATGATGTGTAACAACTAACTAAAATGAAAATATATCGCCCCTTACCAAACATTTGATTATGGAATATCAGTTAATTTGAGGAAAGTAGAAAGTAATGGTGATTGACTTGGTTACAAGGGCTCATTTAAAAAGGGTGCAGCTTAATAACTCAGACTTGCAACAAATTTATGTATCGAATCCCTCAACCCCATCCAAGAAACATCACTAGGTTAGAGCATTGCTACAGAATAGTCTTAATAATAAATAAAATCCATGATGTTGTTTTACTATCCAAACGCGTACCAAAATCAACTAATGAATTGTGTTTAATCCAATGAAATCAAATTATAGATATATGATAGCTGAGGTCATTAAACATACCTTGTTGCAAGTCTCAATGGACTTTTTGCAGTCTCCCAATTTTAGATGGCATGCAGCAACATTCAGATGTAGCAAATTCTTCAATAATAGGAGCAAAAGTGATAAAAAGATTTAGTCCAAATTTAAATCAACCTACCAAGCTTAATTATTTTAGGTAATACATACTTCCTATCTTTAATATATATTGGGAAAGAGACAAAAGATCACTCACTCGTGTATCTGCAAAAATCTTTCCTTCTTCATCGTCTTGAGGATTTATATGATTAAATTCTCGAAGCAACTGTTACAAACTACCACATAATGTTAATAAGTTTGATGGCATAGTTACACATTTAGAGCCACAAACACAAGTCCCAGTCAAAATACAAATCCAATTATCATGGAATATACAATAGAAATCCAATGCATGTAATATAGAAACCAATTCAAACAACAAAGTCAGATATTCCAACAAAAACAAAATAAACAAAATCTCATATATTCAAATCAAAGGACAGCAAATTCATTGGCACGTATGAATAAAGTAAGTAAAAGCAACTCGTTGCTATTAGCTGATGTTTTTTTTTTTTCACAACACAACAATAGGTCCCAAGCAACTCAGACCAGAGCAAGGTAGTCAAAACCGTGTTCCATAGCATAAGATTATGTGTCAGTGATCTCCTCCTCCCTTTCCGATCTCACATTGCCTCAAGGTCACGATTTTGGTGGATCATGTCGGATCGCCATTGTAGAACTCAAGTCACATTGTAGCAGAGTTTCTTGCGAGCATGGGAGCAGCATTCCTCATAGTGTCTCCCATGGCGCTCCTCACTGTGCCTCTCGCCGCCTTTCGTGTGATGCTCCGCATGGCCTTTCTTTGTTTCTAGGTTATGGGTTAGTTGCATGACCCCATTTTATAATCTAAAACTTAAGCCCAATTTTGTATTCCCTCAAAACCCACTTATTTAACCCCACACACCCCGTTGCCTAAAACCACCACTTGTCACGACGACCTGTCTTTCTAATGTCTCGAATGGTTATCGCTTTCCCTTGACCAAAACTGTCACAACTACCACTCTACCTTCACCAAAAACCACAAACTTCCACTCTCCCTCTTATTCCAACCAAGATTAGGATTATGGCCACAATATAAGTAATACTCTAGTTAAGCTATTTGTTCATTGTTTTGTCAAAAGGAAGGAGTTACTGTTATGTAACTAGGATGAGGTGTTTACAGCTATTGACTTGCTACCTCATTATTAAAAAATTTTGGACCCCAATGACAATTTTCTATGAGAAAAATGTTAACAGAAGTACTTAAGAGCATAAGATTCAACTTAGCAAAAAAGAGAAAGATCAATACCTTTTCATATTTTGCCTTGGCAAGTTCATATTTCCCTTCTTTGAACAGCTTGTTACCCTGAAAGACAATAATAGAATGGAACATTCAACTTTCTTTCATTTTGAATCAACGCAAAAAGTAAACCATCATGTTGTTCAATACCTTAGTAAGTGATTGTAGTACAAGTATGAAAACAAATAATGAGTACTAACCAAATAAGCCTCATTGAAGCCAGAATTATTTTAATGTACACAAGGAGGGCAAGATTTCGTAGAAAAATAATCATCAGTATATTTTACAGAAATAATTTTAACAAAAAAATAAATATTGAGATTTTCAATGAACTTTCCCTGTATTGTTCAATTATTTTTATGATTATTTCAGCATAGCAAAGAGAGCAGTAATCATGGATCACTAACAGAAGGTCTATAACCATTGAAGACAGCCTTCACAGCTTAAATGTTTGTCCTTTCTTATTCTCAAATTTCTGCTCAGCACAGTTCACATGGATGCTACGGAAGTTCCCAATGTAGTAAAATATATTGTCAAAATATACATACTGAATCACAACAATGGCAACAAAAACACAAATAAAACCTTATACATAGGGAAAAAGGTAGAATTGCCACCTAGTTCTCAAATAACTTTGAATAAATCCAGTGCAACTGTGGTCAATTTAGCTGACTATTTCTGGTTTTAACTGAGTATCTCGCAAACATGGCTGAAACAGCAAAGGAAAATTCTGCAGGTTCAACTGCATACCGTGTTTCTGATGCTTTCAGCTTCATTCATTATAGTTTTAAAGTCCAATCCTGTCCAGTCCTGTAATAAGGAATAAAGTCCATAATGCATTAGTCATCTCATCATTATAAGGATATGATACAAAAAAAATGTAAATAGAGACAAAAGCAGATAAAGCTTACAAAACGATGTAAGCTAATGACATATTTGAAAAAGTATTAAACCCAGCATGTATGATTTATCCTATGCTGTTTAACATGATTAACATAGTTTAGCCACCAAAATCATAAAATAATAAACCTGAAATCTATCTCATTCAAGAATATTAATGCTAATTGAACTTGACAATAAAATAGAGAATATAAATCTTACAAAGTGGATTTAGACATGATTCACTCTTACAAAACTGACTTACAATGTGAGATCTGCAACTACTTATATAATATATAACTTGATCATATCAACTACTTCACCAAACAATTACCACCATGCAGTACCAGAGGTCTTATAATTGCTAAATGAATATATGTAACTACTTTAGTAAATTACATGAATTTAACTGAACAATTTAGAAAAGTACCCTTGGCGTTTCAAAACTTAGAAGCTCAATTTCCCATTGAATATGAGCACCCTCTGGGACATTTGAAGGCCTGATCATAAAAGGAGGAAGCATGTCAATGATATCATGCAGCACAGAGATAGAACAGAATGACAGTGGATATTGTTAGACTGGGTTCAGAGTAATCTAAGTAAGCTTTATTCATAACCCGTTTTGGGTAGTACCTATGATTACTTATTTTTAACTCTTTCATTCAAAAGTTCGGAGTAGACTCAGTAAGCTTCATTCAAATGCTATTTGTACCTACGATTATTTATTTTTCACTCTTTCATTTCTCATCATTGTATCACACAAATCTATTGTATATAAATATGACTACCTAAGGGAGACCTTTTTAAGCTCTCAAAAATATACTTGCTCTTTTTCTTTATTTTCTCAAGTGATATCAAGATAGAAACCATATTCAATTTGCAATTGCTTGCACTAAAATGCTTCAAGAAACCTAAATTATTGGCTAAACAAAATCGAGTCAAAAGGTGCACTTCGTCAGCAACCTTGGAAACTTATCATAGGCATAATCAGGAGGGCATGTGACAAGAGCTATCTCTCCAGGAAGCATCAACCGAACACTCATTTCAAAACCCTCCGGCACCTAAAACACAAAGAAAATGAGATTCCAAAACAATAATCAACGCAATGTGATGTATTTGCATTCATAGCATTGATGTGAAAGGGCAGACATTCTATATAAATACTACAAATCAGGAATTTTCAAACACCAAAATCTATAAAAAGAAGAAAAAAACAATTGAACTTGACTTTATTTATGCTCAAGCAGGAAACTCACAAGCCCTTCTCCAGAACAAAACTCCAATGGTTGACCATCATTGTCTACCCTTGTGTCATAAAAAACCTTCTTTTCTTCATTGAGAATAGTACCCTTGTAATGAACACGAAGTAGGCTGTCATGCAGGGGACAATCCATGGGAAAATCACCTGTTATATACAAAAAAAAAAAACAAAAAAAATCAACGTCATACAAGACTTTGAATAAAAATAACCAACTGGAACTTAAACAATGCAAGCATAAAATTAAAAAATTTAGTTCATTCTCCTAACATACCACCTTAACATAAGAACAATAATAAAATTGTGAAAAACAAAACACGTTAACTACAAACTCGAACTATAATCATAATATCTTTAACACAAACTCAAGCATTAATGAGGCCTTCTCCACAATAATATTTTCCATATCTTTCTTTTTTATTTCATTTTTTCTTTAGCTAAAGACTAGAAGTAGTTATGAAGCCTTGTTTAAACCCTCCTTGTAGGATTGATAGCAGTAAAATAACTCTCTAGGCTCACCTTTGCCATCATGAATTCGACGTTTTATTAGGCGCCCATCTCCAAGCATGTCCCTCACCTGTTGATATATTACTAAGATGAAATTTCATATGCTTGACATCTTGGTCAGGAAAAAAATATAAAAACAAAGCAAATGTTTCAGACACTCTAGTAATAATATGAAGAATAAAATTCAGGTCTCGAAATAGGCTTAGAAGATAAGCAATTATAGTGTATATAAATTTATGTACATCATGACTCACAAAAAAAAAAAAAAATCTTCTTGTACATATTAGAGTATATTTTGTACGTAAATATTGTATGTATATAGTTAGAGCTGTTAGCAATTGCTGACACCTATCTCTTGTATCAATTCAGTAAAGCAGTTAGTTCTTGACAACATTTCTTTTTGTTGTAAACAGTTAGTTATAAATACACTTGTAAGCTTGGCCTTTCAACTGTTAATGAAATGAATACAGTTCAGTTTGTAACAAAATTCTCTCGTTCAGTTTCTTTTACATGGTATCTAGAGCCAATTTTTTGATGTCTCTTCCCAAATATAGGATTCTCTTAGCAACGTCTTCTTTTTTCTCCTTGACTTCCACATTGCAGTCCTTTCCAAACTCCATTGTTGAGAAGCTTGATGATTCAAACTATCTCCATTACAGGCAGCATGTTGTATTGGCAAGTTACATAGATTGCCCTGTCATGTTTATGATTCTATCTATTCTCCTTTAGAACTGATTTTCACTAATCTTTGGAGACCTTCAGCAGCTTACAAATAAACTCCATGCAGCCTTTTCTCTCAAGCAACTTGGTCATCTAGATTATTTTCTTGGCCTTGAAATCGAATATTTACCTGATCAATCTATAGTTATGAATAAAGTAAAATATATTTGGGACTTGCTTAACAAAACACAAACAGCAGAAGCTCATTCCATTTATTCCCCTATGGTTTTTAATTGCAAATTATCTAAGTTAGGGGCTGAACTCTTTTAAGATTCTGCTTTATTTCATTCAGTGGTAAGTGCTCTGCAATATGCCACTCTCAGTAGACCAGAAATAAGTTTTGTTATCAACAAAATCTGTCAATTTATGGCAAAACCACAAGAATCTCATTAAGTTGTTGTTAAATGAATACAATGGTACCTTAAAGATACTTTATTTCATGAACCAGATCTCCAGCCTGCATCTCTTGCACAATCTTTGTCATTTAAAGCCTTTTTTGTGAAGCTGATTGGGCTTCTACTGTTGATGATAGACTCTCTACTTTAGGAGAGCAACCATCTATTTCATTCTCAATTTAATATCTCAGTGGTCCCGCAAGCATAGTCACTGCTTGCTCAAGTAGTGAGGCTAAGTATAGAAGTTTGGCTCAAACTTTATTCAACTAACATGGAATTATGTTCTGCTCACAGTGCAAGTTCCATTCACTACTCCAGTACTTATTTGTGACCATCAAAGTACTGCGTCTATTGCTCATAATCCGATGTTTCATAGCCCCACCAAACACATGGAGATTGATGTTTTCTTCATGCAGGAAAAGATCTGGCCAAAAGAAGCTTTTCATATATTACATTCCAGCACTGGATCAGTGAGCAGATGCAATGACCAAGCCTCTTTCTTCAGCTTGCTTTGCTTTCCTTAGAGGCAAACTCAATGTGAAGAGTTTTTCTTATGAAAAATCTTCTACTTGAGCTTGAGGGGGGTATTTGACTATGTGCTTAGTTAACAGCTATCTTACCTACTGACAACAGCAATCTCTTCTGTTGTAAGCAGTAAGATATAAATACACTTGTAAACTTCCTCTTTCAAATGTAAATGAAATGAACACAGCTCAATTTGTTACAAAATTCTCTCTTGTTCAATGTTAGGCACAACATTAATGTGGTAACATTGCTGATTATGTATCATTCTTTTGAAGTTTCATATCAAGAGAAGTGAGTGACAAATAAAGGAAAGGAATAAAAAAAACAGTAATAGTTAAGCATCAAAGCATGTCATACAGACACTGAAAATATAACGAGGTACTCTTATATGACTGGCAAACATAAACATAATTACAAGCCCCAATACCAAATCATTTAGTGCCCTACTATATAAATCCAGGAAATATATAGGTTAAAAAATGGTTATGGGTACTCGGGATATAAGAAAGTTATATCAGTGAATGCCTCATAACTTCAGTATAGTAGATAACAAAGAAGAATGCCGAGAAAAGTTTATTCTCCATCACATTATAATATAAATTACTACACGTACACGCCACAACAAATAAGTTCAATAATAAAACATGAGTGCTATTGTGGAAGGTGTTGCTCACCTGAATAAAGTGAACCAGCTCCACTTCAAAATGGACTTCATCATAATCTTCTATTACAGGCATCAGAGGAGACTCAGTTAAATACTGACTGGTAACATATATAACAGCCTTCTCTTCCCGAACCATTGTTCCTATCGCCATTTCAAGGCCCTTAGGTAGCTGATTTGTGTTAAGAGGAGGACAAAGAAATCAATATTAATATTAAAGCATATTTAAAGATATTACAAGCACAACAATAACTAAGAAATTAATTGTTTCCTTGTCATTTTTATTTATTTTAAGGGAGCTGTATGGCTGGCTGCAGCCAGGAAATAGAAAAAGACCATGGCCTGACCTAAATTTTTGGAATCTTAAGAGAGACCAACTCATTATAAGGTTTATAGCACCATGATGTAATTATCATCATTACTATTAACAAATGCACAAGTGATTTAAAATACCTCTGATTTTCCAAATGTAAACAAGTATGGTTCTCCTTCTGTATGTGACATGATCAATTTCCCAGCAACTGTCTTTGCTGATATCCTGGTAGCAACCCAACAAAATATCATCAGAAACTGCCATTAACCCATTATACGGGCTGACATGAGATGAACAATAGAAAAAAAAGAAGGGAACAAAAATTTATTTTACCAAGCCTTCACTTCATAATGTTCTCTTGGAGATTCCCAACCCTGCCCTTCTTGTACTACCTACATTCAGAGAGATAACCATACTTGAGACTATTGGATAACAATGACCGGACCTTCATCCTAGGGGCAAGATCTTTCCAGATCAAATTCCCCTTTTCAGTTTTGACTTGCTATTCTCGAGATATGCATGCGACAACACATGATGTAAAAATTATATGAAAGTGACAAAATATTTAGGCAAACTTTCTGACAAATTATGGAAAATTTCCAATTTACTAAGAATTTCCTGTATCTAAAGAACATATTTACTAGAAACACATAAGATTATAATATTTGTAAATACTTCATTCACAAGAATATATCACAATAAAAATGTATTGAAATTGGTCCCTGACACCATTTACCGAGGACATGAAACACATCTACATGTCATATCGCATGCTATCTTAAAAGTGGTCACTAATGTGCCATGTCCAAATGCATGTTACATCACTAAACGACTGTAGTGGACTTTTTAAAATGAAATTAATTTTACAAGTACCAAAACTGGAAAAGAAATTGAAGGACTAAACCCAAAATTTGCCATTTTTGCAGGGCTTAAAACATATAAAACCTAATAAAAAAACATATCCATGCTTCCTCTTAGCATAGTAGTCAATAGCATGCTATAGCACAGTAGCAGAGGAAAGCAGCCATAGACCTCCATGGGATTCAAAAAGCAGAGCAGTTTTCTAAATAATAGCTTTTTTGCCACACTATAGCATCAGTACCACGATATATCCTTCAAAAACCCCATTGTAAGCATAGAATACCATTGTGTGGGGTTTTTTTGGGTAAAAAAATTCCCCAAAAGTTACCTCTGCTTTGACTTATCTTCCTTCACACTCGACTTTTTTTCACGGGTTTTGTTCTCCTTCCTTTACCTTGTATTTAAATGAGTAATTCTAAGACAATAATTGTTCCTAATACATTAAGCAACGTTTTAAATAAAATGTTTGTAATGCAACGCAACCACAATCACCACTGCTTTCACCTGCAATTTTGGCCACACAACTACACTTTAAAAGCATGTTATGAAGCCTAAAACTTCGAAGAAAGGAAGGCAATTCCAATTTCCCTAATTGGAGATGCATTGAACATCTGTGTCAGTCCGACAAATCACAGCTCCTTTTTCCTTTTCATTTTGGGTTTGGTATTCATATTTCCCATGAGATCCAACCGTGATGATAAAAACGTGCAAAATAAATTTGTAAAATATGAAGCAATATTTTCTATCCACTGATACCTTTTTTACGACTCCCAAATCATCAGTAACAACCTGGAAATATACACGAAAGGCAAGAAATGAGGATTACCAATCAGATCCAACAAGGAATAGTTATTCAGAAAAAGAATAAAATGCATATAAATTGAGAAAATGGGAAACACAACAATAATACTGATGAATATCAAAATAAGGATGAAAAAAACTGGAAAAACAAAAGCCTAAGATAAACAAATGAGAAGAATTATTTTAATTTTTGTACATGAGAAGGATAACAAAGATACAGAACATAAGCATTAGAATAAAAACAAAACTCAAAGTTGACATTCTTACCTTTGCTTTGAAAAAATCTATCAGCTCAATTTCGAAATGAAGTTCATCCTCCTTAGGAAAACCATCAGGGGCGGAAATAGGACAATCATCCTCGCCATAATGCAACTGATGCTTCATCTTGAACTGCAAGAATAAATAATACAATCTAATAAGGATCTACCAAAGTAATACCCCAAGAGAAACCATTGGAAGGCCCCATGAAACACTAGAATTTGACTTTCATTATTCCCCTAGGATTTCAATTACTCAAACCATTAATATGTTCAAGAAAACAATAATCATTTCACAGATGATACCTCAAAAGTCCATAAGAAAAACCACATATAAGAGCAGCCAAAACCAAAGAAAGAAAAATCTTCAAGAAAATCAACAATGTAATTCATTAAAATAGAAATACCAGGTAACAGTCAGTTTTCCCCTCTTTCATTATAATGACGTTTAGAACTTACATTGTTAGATCAACATAGTAGAAGTAATATTACTCTAAATATTCAAATGAAACAAAATTGTTTTTGTATTACAGCATGATTTACATTAAGGTTTTAAGTCAAAATCATAATAAATGAAGACCAATGAGAAGCTCGAGTATAAAATGGGATAAGCAAGAAGAGACAAAGATGACTCGAGCTTATAGTCACCAGAGAAACGGTACATATCAAAGGCAATAATATTCAATAATTAGTATGTTACCATTGCCACTTCACCCTTCAACATTGTAGGAATTCCTTCTAGTAAGCCCAATAATATCTTGCTTTTGCCCAAAACATGCCTTATTGGGGTGCCTTTGCCTGTTGCAGTGACATAAAAGTTTATCAAATCCAACCACTAGGTCAACTACAGAAGACAATAATCTGGCACATATTTACCCAAAGCCTAATCACAAATTCTAAAATTCAAATTTCAATTTTCTCTATAGGAAGGTGTTCCACTATGGAATTTTGTTGTCAAGTCCAGTATCTGTAATGACTAGGAATTGACAAAATGAACTAGCAAGAATTCTCAATCAGTGTCAATTCTCAAACAAAAATAACACAAGCAGTACCAAAAATAGATGATAGAAAACAACCCGTTTTGATAAAAAATAAATTCTAAACAAAATCCACATAAGAGAATATCATTTTAAACCAAACACACTGAAAAGGTACCAAGCAGCTTAATTCACCTCACCTCCATAATCAGATCTGGTAGATTGCACAAGTACTCCATCCAAAGTTCGAATGGTGCAGTGATAGATAATCTGAGACACATTATTGTATAACAAATTCCTTTATAAAAATCAAGCCACTAAAACAAACACTACAACCATTGGCTCCCTTGCCAATGTATTTCTATATTATATAACATAAGAATTCACATCCACAACTAGGGATGATAAGAGGGTGGGGTAGTGCGGATTTGACTATCCACTCTCATCCCCAAAGTAAAAATTTATCTTCATCCTCATACCTAATGGACATAAATTTTTTGTCTCATCCCCATCGGAGAACATACTCATACCCCCACCGGTACCCACTTCCTTATTGTTCCAAATATTAATTAACTAATATTTTTATAAAAAATAAAAATCACAACAAAGAAAACATGATAGTGTCAAGTATTTAATGTTAAAAGAATACACATTTTTCTTTTATCTAATGTCAAATATCAAGAAAGAAATTATAATTGTATAAATATCAAATGAAAGTATTAAATAACAATTGGATAAAAGGTCAAATAATCATAGAAAATAATAAAATTATCAAATATATGACCTAGAAATAAGTTGAAACTAAGGACCAAAGAAAAGTCAATATAAGCTTTTAAGGTTACTTAATAAAATTAAGAGTGTTTTAATAATTTAAAAGGGCAACAAGTATGAGGACGAGAATGGGTATTGGAACGGGCACATAGACATGGACATACTCATCCTCGTCCCCGTACCAATTTAAAAAATTAAATATTACCTATACTCATACCCATACCCAGTGGGATTCCCAATCAAAATCGAAACGGGTTTGGACAATTTCCATGAGAACGGGTTCATTTATCATCCCTATCCACAACCTAGAAAAACAGGAATAACCTGATCACCATCTGAAGGTCCAGCATCACCCCCACCAGGCCTCATCAAAGCTTTCATCAAACTCCCAGGCGTAATTTTCTTCTTCCTTCAATTTCACAAAGAAACAACACTTATAACACTGCCATGACAACATAAAACAAACCATCGCAGCCAAAGCACAAAAATTAAAAAAAACAATTACCTCTTCTCATCCTCTGTTGGCGGCTTCTTCTTTGGTTCAAATTCCTGCGCACCATTTTCATTTGCAGCCATAGTCACTGATCCGCTTCTCCTCTTAGACGGTAGTAGAGACAGCCCGATCTTATATTGTTGGCTCAATGACTAACGAATAATAAAAATTAAGTGTTACCAGAAAATTCATCAAACAAAAATTATCCAGCTTGCTTTCAGTAACCACTATTCAGACATCACAAAACCAAATAGATAATATTAAGTTAGAGTTAAAGAGTACTCAGTCCAGACATGTTATCAGATTCCATTCCTGAACCCATAGTTAACATACATAATCACCACCATAGAGAAATTTCTCATTTCTCACATTGGAATCAAAAGTTACCGATAACATACAAGAATAATTATGCAGACACAGTATCAGCTCCAAATTAGTAAAACAGATTCAAAATTCAGGTAACACTAAAACCTCAATTGCAAACGAAATTCATCATAACCAACCACTTCTTCCACATTTCACTAGAACTATCTATGTCTTGCACTTTTCGTCCTTATTCACACAATCATCGCACATACTAAACTAAAGAGAGGAGATGGAAGACTAAATTTGAAGACAAGCAAGATCCACGAATCAATCACACAGCCCTAATTATGGCTTGGATCATAACAAATGCACACCAATAGCTACTCCAACACTGTCATCGCATCTCCACACTTACCAAAAACCCTAATTCAACTATTTCACGACACAGATTACAAAAATTAACAAGCATTCCAACACAACACGTAACAAAACCAAATTAAAAGACTGTTAAAGTAAAAGACGGTCATCAGAGAAAGTGATTGAGCGAAAAAACAAGGCGGAGGAGTGGATACATACAGAGATGCAGCAATGAACACCAGGAGCACGTTTAATCCGTGAAAATGAGGAATTCGATTTAGCGAAGTTAAATTCAATAATCTAAGAAGGGTTTGGGTTTAGAAGCTTCTAGAAGAAGCAACCAACGGGGCTAGGAATTAGTCAACGGGATTGCAGGTAAAGAAACGAGAACTGCAAGAACACTTTAAGCAAAGCACAAAGCCTTTTCTCCACACTTTCTCTGATATTTATTTATAGCATCAACCTACAATTTTTACAGCAGCATCACATCAATAAACAGATGGATCCTGAAAATCACAGTATCATATGACAAAATTTAAAAATAAATTGAAATATTCTAAACTAACATGCATAAAATATTTTTAGAAGAAATAAAAATGTGGGAAATTAATTTTGAAAGCATGGTAAGAAGAGTTATGTTTGTAAAATTCTGAAGACTAGGTAGAAGAAAATGGCATAAAAAATTTCAAGCTTTCAAAAATATGACAAGTGTACATGGATATTCTCTGTGGAAAAGTTCAAGTATGTAAAACTAATGATGGAAATGTATTAGATAATTTGTCTAGGAGTAAATGTTAAGTATACACATAAACTAGATTATAAATTTGTGGAATTGAAATAAACTTATGATTAATTAATGTAGAAATATTTATATTTACAAATTAAAATATTTGAATGAAATGTGTGTAATTATAAAAAATATTGAGAACTTTAAAATATAACAAAATATTAGTAATAGAACGATGAAGCAATGTAGAAAAAAAAAACAATTAAAAGGTTTAAAAATTAAAATCTTCGAAAATCACATTACAGTTGAACAAAATTATTGTAAAAATAAATAAAAAAAGGATAAAAATAATGAAAAGTGAATCTTAAACACTGGTGTAATATTTTTAAAATGTCTAAATACATAAAACGGATAATGTAAATGAGATGAAAAACCATTATAGCGGAAATGACTAAAATGTGAAAACTTAGAAAGAGATGATGTAAAAGTGTTGAAAATTTTTGAGAATTTTTAAAAAATAAATTGAAATGTTTGAGTAAAGTGTTTGTGCTTATAAAAAAAAATTGAAGATTCTAAATATTACAAAATTTTTAATGTCTATGAGAGAATAAATGTGAGGAAGTAATGTTAAAAGTGAATGAAAATGTTTAAAGTTGAAAAGTTCATATAACAATGAAAAAAACAAATATATAAAAAAGATAAAAATAATTAAAAGTAAACATTGTAGTAATTTAAAAAATATATTTACATAAAAGTGATGATCAAAATGAAATGAAAAATATGTGAATGAGTTGGAAGGTAGAGTTTAAACTTCAAATAACTTTAATAGTTATCAAATTCTAAAAAAAATGAAATATTTACCATAATGCCTATAAATATCTTAAAGCCTAATTAAATTTATATGTAAATAAAAGTGGTATTATAACGTTGAAAATAATATAAACACAGTCAAAATGTAAAAAACCTTTAGAAAAGTCCCCAAGAAAAACAAAAAGAAAAAAGAAAAACATTGTAATGACATAAAAAGAAACATGAATAACGAAGATTAAACATTAATGTCATATTTTAAAGATTTTCTAAACACGTGAAAGAGAGAATTTAAATGAAATGAAAAACCATTGTAGCATGGAATGACTGAAATGTGAAAAACTTACGAATATATGATGTAATTAAAAGTGTTATAAATTTATAAGAAATGAAGATTTAAGGAAAAAAATTAAAAATAAATTAAAATTTTTTAAGTTAGTATGCATAAAATATTAAAGAACATGATTTTTTAATACAAATAAAAATGTCGGGGAATTAATTTTGAAATTATGACAATAGTTAAAATAAATTATTGTAAAATAACGACAAACAAATAAAATAAAATGTCATTTGAAAAGGTAAGAATATCACATGTGTTTACCTTAAACTCGTGTTTTTTTCTTATAATTCTAAATATTAATTAAATAATTTTTATAAAAATTAAAAATTACAATAAAAAAACATAATAATGTTAAATAGTTTATCTATTATATTTTTTTATAATAGTTTATAAAAAATATTTAATTAATATTTAGAATAATAGAATTTACATATTTCAAACATTAACTTAAAATTCGACTTACATCAATATGTAAATTCACTATATATATGAAATATAATTTTTAATGTTGAAGTTCCAATTATAAAATCTTGATATATTCGTCATAACATTTGACTTAATATGACTTTGAATACTGAAAATCCGAATAATACAAGTTTTGAAGATCGAATAGAAATCTACCTACAGAAGACATCTCGATGTTCAAGTTAATATTGGATACAATGAGGGAAATGAAGTAAGGAATACACTAGTATGAAGGTAGAGTAAAAGATGATCTACTTCCTTTGATGAATAGTATCTATATATGTTATGGGTTAAGTTGTTTCCAACTCCAAGGTAACAGATTGAGCAATTTGAGCAGTTACCGAGTTGTTGTAGGTGGAGTCCGAGATTAAGGGAAATATTGGATTACTGACCCTTAAATCTCAAATGTAATCATAACCGACCCGACGGGTGATGACAATACAACGATCTCAACAAAACATGTCCTAAGACCATCTATCCATTGTCGAACATATATCGGCAGATAGAGATAATACAAAAGGATAGGAGTTGATTTTTTTAGTTGTTTAAAGGCATAGTCCAGGTATAATCAGATACAGATGTATCCCATATCAAGATTAAACAACATTTATGACGAAAAGAGAAAATTACTGTTACAAAGTTATGTCTTTGGGGTCTCACACAAATGCATGGGCTACTTATTAAAGACTCATCGATAAGGTTTTCATCACAAGAAATACATAGTCTTTTTACTCAACCTTTATACTAGTATATTCCTTATCTTACTCCCCTTATTTTATCTGATACTGATTTGACCGTCGGATTATCTTTTATAAATAAAATCTCCATTCGATATTCGAAGCTTATACCACTTATACTATCCAGTGTCCGGAATAAGATAAAGTCGATATCAACAAATCTCGTCCATCATCGATAAAAACAGGAAATATTATTTACCTTTTTACAAATTAACCATTTTTTAAAAAACTTAAATGAAACGAATATTCTTATATTAGTAATAATTGACATTTTTCGTCGTGAAATTAAAAAAATAATAATATTATAGAAGTTTTGTCACGTCACACTAATATATTTATCTCATTCATCTTTCATCACCAAAAAATGTTGGTATATTTATTTCCACTGTCTCCTTTTATTTTTATCTTCTTAATCTTGTGCCATGAATTAGGTATTTTATCTTCTTAATCTTGTGCCATGAATTAGGTAATTGTTTTAAACTTGTCCTAATTTTTATTTAATTTATTTCAATATTATATTATCGTTCTATTTATTTTATCACAACTTCTTAGTGTTGTTCGTTAATTATTATTTTAATCATTTAACATTTTAATATTCTTTTTAAATAAAAATATGATTTATTTGATCCCGCAGTTTACAATTATATAAAAGAAATGAAAGCTTAGTTAAATATGATATTTTTCAGTTTAATTTTTATAGAAATATGTTTTTTCATCAGAAACTCCGAAACCAATAGGGTATAGACACGTCAGTGGACGAGTGCGAGACACTTGTCACAATTGCCAAAGGGTGTTTCCGTCATTTTGCTAATATCCACACTCGGACAATCCCTGCTACCAACCTCTCCACATGCATAATAATGCACTCTGAAAAGTGCAACGCACCGTTTTCTCATTATCTGAAGCCGTTTCGTTTGAGACGCTTCAGTCTCTGTTGTTTTCTCTCTCACGCAGCAATGGAAACTTACGGAGGAGGTAAGCGGAAGATGTTGTTGGCACTACTCTTTCTCCCTCTGATCTCCACCGTCCGATCATCATCCGCCATACGATTCCGATCGGTGCGCGGTGCCGCGGAGAGGCAGATTCTGATGCGAGATGGTGCAGCCTTCAAGATTGGGCTCTTCGCGGACCTGCATTTCGGAGAGGACGCGTGGACGGATTGGGGCCCACGTCAAGACATAAACTCCATCAACGTCATGAATTCGGTGCTCCACCGTGAAAATCCAGGTGACGTCACATTACCGGTTACTGCATTCACTCTTAGCTCATGGATGCGAGTCTCAGCATAACTCAGAAAATAGAAAATAATTAATAACAATAAAAAATGATAATTTGAAGTGAGACATTAAAAATATGAATGTAGAGATTTAAATAAAAGTAAATTAATTATTCGTGGTGTAAAAGATTAGAAAACTTAATTAATTTGATCATTTTTGTTTATAATTGCAGAAAATATTACTTACCGTTATATCATATTTGAACGATCTATATATTTCTCGATAATCTTTGTTATTGTCAGAACAAGTTCCAAAAAATACTTATAAATTGAGCAAGTTTATTTAGCATTCAGCATGTTTGCCTAAATATAATGATATTCTATAACCCTTTTGTTAAAGTAAACTTTCGAGGTTTATTTAACTAATGTGGGTGATGGGTTAATATCTTGAATCCAAGATCGAATAAGCACTGTGAAATTAGGTTTTTGACTAAATTAATTATTGTTCGGAATTTATTTACTTTATGTGAATATTGATCCTGTAAGAGAGAATCTTGAAATTGGTGATCTTTTCTTATAAAGAATATAATGTTGTTTTTTAACTAATAGTGCGGCGTCTCGCAACGCTAACATTATTTACAAATGTGGACTTATTTCTTACAATTATAGTAAATAATTGATTTTTTCTTATTTTCCATTTTGTTTGTACTTTTATTTTATAAAAAAATAGATTAAAAAATAAAAAGCTAGAGCTATTTTTTTTTACTTGTGGTCATTATATTTATTTTTAATATAGTTATAACTGCAGTTTTTTTGTCCTGAAACAACTGAAATCTGCTAATAAAAATAATCAAAAGTCTTACTTTCCTAGATTTTTATTATTTTTAATAAATTTAAATAAACACAAAACAAAATTAAAGTAACTTTTCATGTAAAAAAACAAAAGAAGCTGAAACAGACGAGATTGAAAAACAGCTTTCTTTCTTTTTCCCATTAAAAAACTATTTTTCTCACACTCCCCTTCAATTCGTTAGTTAATGTTTAGAGACGTTGAAAAATGTTGATGTAATTGGTTTACGAAAATAATAACAAGCATCATCTAGGTACTTGGTTAAAGGCCATAAATAGTTACCATTTATGACAATTAGTGTTAATAAAATATTGTGTATCTAGACTTCATAGTTTTGTTAAAATTCTAAATAGATTGCTATATTTTGACAGGAAAAAAAATAATTTAAATATGTTTTTAATTCTTATAAAATGATTGAGTTTTGATTTTGGTAATTTTTTTTTCTTTGTTCTTATTCCCTCAAAATAGAAAATTACACTTTTTTTTTTATCTCTAATACTATGTATGACCCTAATTAATTATTTATGTGTTAGAATAAAAAGTTAAATGACCATTCTAGATAGTACATACTAGAATTGTAATATAATGTTAATATACTACTTTAAAAAAAGTTATAAGATTCACAAAATATATATTATTTATCTATATTAAAATAAGCATTAAAAACGAAAAACTAAAATCAATATTTAAAATTTCAAAAGAATACAAATCAAAGCAAAATATTTTACAGAAACTAAACCAAAATTCACATATTTTATAAGAACTAAAATGAATATTTCAATTTTTATAGAATAAAAAATATATTTTTTTAAATGAACGAAAATCAAAACTTGTTTTTATTTTAAAGAGATTAAAAATATATATTTTCAAAGATTTATGATGTGATTCTTATTCTCTTAAAAAAAATTAAATTGGTCCTTATTTGCTAATGACCATTAACTTTTATTAAATTATATATACAGAAAGATTAATAGATAATGTATAGATTCAGTTTTGTCATATCAGAGTTTATTTAAGATTTCAAAGGATTCATTGTAAATGAAAAATACTTAACACAATCAAAATGATAGTTTGTAATTGTGAATATCAAACTATCTTAAACTTTAAGAAACAAGTTAAAAATAATTATAATTTGCATAACACAACAATTTAAACAAGATAATATAAAAATGTCTGTTGCTTTCTAATATGGGATCAAACAACAGTACACATGCTTAGAGGTAGTTACATAAATAGCTAGGAACTCCGAACTTAAAAGCATACATTAGAACATTTTTTTACTCAGAACTTCCTCTATTTTTGTTAATTATCTTTCTTTTGTAGTGTGCCATGAGCTTCAAATTTCATGAAAACCAAGTTCTAATGAAGTTAACTCTGTATGACAGATTTGGTGATATATCTTGGTGATGTCATCACGGCTAACAATATAATGATTGCAAATGCAAGCTTGTATTGGGATCAGGCAATCTCCCCAGCAAGAAATAGGGGCATACCATGGGCCAGTGTATTTGGAAACCATGATGATGCTGCATTTCAGTGGCCATTGGAGTGGTTCTCTGCACCTGGCATCCCTCCAATTCACTGCCCTCAAACCACAACTTCATATTCAGGTACTAAGTAACACATAAGAAGGATGTAATTAATTCTATGGTTACATATATGTTGGGTATGGAGAATAGAAGATACCTGGTTTTTTATGCATTAGTGACTGTAGGTTGTTAATTAGCTATTTGCTCCAGTGGGTGGGAAACTTTAAAATAATCAATATCAATGAATGGCTTAATTGAAAATAACGAAAATGTGTTATACAAACTCTTTGGTGTTTTTAGCTCAATCTAACTAAGATAGATGATATAAGTAATTATAATAGATAAATATCCTTTTGTAATATCTTATCAATACAAGAAGTGAAACAAAACCTTTACAGTAGATTATTAGCTCGGAAAGTGTTAGTGAGCATATGGATCAGAAGAACTCAGGTTAAAATGATATTATTTTGTGATTGTTAGTCCATGAAATCACTTGCACACAGAGTGATCTATCACTCCCTTGGACAATTACGTCGGTGTAGTTGAGCTAGTTGAGAACTTAAGGTTGAAGAGTTTTATGAAGAAGCAAATGGTAAGCCTCATGAACAAATCATGTCTTAGGAAACCATTTCAGTAGAATGTCATTTAATTGCCCATTTTGGAATATAGAGATTTTGTTTCACCTTTGTCATTTATTATAATCCTTTTCAAATGGATACTTCATCTTGCATTTGCTGACTCATAAAGGAACATAATTCGGTGTCCATTTCATTAACACCTTGTGTTTATATACTACATTAGATGAGAGATAATAGGGTAATCAAGGAAACTATAAAACTGCTTTTCAAAATATTATACATCCTAGATTACTATATCTATGGCTAATTAATTTATCAACCTGAAAACTATATTATGGCTAAGTACACAATATCATATATTCTATCAACTATAATTTTGTTTCATTGTATCTCTCATGCTTCTCATAGGATTAATTTTGAGATATTTTAAGTGAAGGGAATATTCAATAAATTTCAGGAGAAGAAGAATGTAGCTTCAAAGGAACAGGACGATTGGAGCTGATGAGAGATGATATCAAGCACAATGGATCATTTTCTAGCTATGGCCCAAGAAATCTTTGGCCAAGTGTATCCAACTATGTCATTCAAGTTTCATCCCCTGATGATCCACCATCACCAGTGGCTTTCCTTTACTTCCTTGATTCTGGTGGTGGTTCGTATCCAGAAGTCATATCTAAGGACCAGGTAGAATGGTTCCGGCAAAAAGCTGAAGAAATTAACCCTGACTCAAGGTAGAATGAAAGTTCATTAAACCAGAGGTTATTTTGCTTCAAAGTTACAAGCATCTTTATATAAACAAACTTTTCAATAGACATTTATAAGAGAAGAAACCACAGTATAAAATGAGTCAAACTTATCTCGCTAATGAAAATTAAATCGTTGACCTTTGCTTTTTTAGAAGCTTTCTTATGGATCTTCTCCAAAAATTGAAGGCTATAACTTGAATTTAAAACGAGAAGTTTGGTTCTCTTTACATCCGCATTTCTTCTTCTTAAAGTGCTTCTTATAGAGAAGTATATCTAAACAAGACTTATTTGTCTTTTAATTTCTTACGTGTTATTCAATTAAGCAAGTAAAATGTTAAAAAAAGTGTTTTCTTATTTTCTTCTTTCCTTTCTGCTTAATCCAAATAAAACATATTGCATGACAGAGTTCCGGAGATTGTTTTCTGGCATATTCCAAGCACGGCTTATAAGGTGGTGGCTCCCAAGTTTGACATACGAAAGCCTTGTGTAGGATCAATCAACAAGGAAAGTGTTGCTGCTCAAGAAGTTGAAACGGGTATCATGGATCTTCTGGTCAACAGAACTTCTGTCAAGGTAAGGTCACAGCCAGCATGCTATGCTTGTCAATTTCTCCAGAATTATCTGTATAGAACAAAAATCAAATCCTCAAGATGGTAGTTGTTAGGTTTGAACCACCAGATGTATTTTAATTTCTTGATTTCTATGATTGCAATGATATTGTTTGGTTTACAAATAAGTCTTTTGGGGTTTGTTGGGAAATTATCTGAAGTATGAGAAGATTTTCAAGAGAAATTATGAGGTATATTTTGTCAGTGGGTTAGAATCTTACAATGCTGGAATAAATGATGACATATTTGTACCGAGACACTTGGTCTGTGATAATAAAACAATGTAAAGTTTGGTGTGCGTTTTGCTTGATTATTTATTTTACCTTGTTGTAGTCCTTTTTTGGTATCATTTGTGAAATGCTAGTTGTCTTTGAATTGGAAGGAAAAACTTTCAATGTTCGTCTCATATTTTCATTTTTTTTTTAAACTAGTGGTAACAAAGTATGAACCTAGGACTTCATCACGCAGGTTATCTAAAAAACTCTGCCACTAGGTTGACTTAGTGGGTTAAAGTTTTTGAAATCAATTAATGTGTCCTATATTTTCATTTGTTGCATGCATGTTGTTAAAGCAAAATATCTAGGTAAAGAATTTGGTTCTTGATTTTTCTCCCGTTGCCAAGTACGGGTTGAGATTTTCATTTTTCATCATGATTTTTGTTTGTAACCTTTTCTTTTCATAACCTCAGGCAATTTTTGTTGGACACAACCATGGATTGGACTGGTGCTGCCCGTACAATAAACTGTGGTTATGCTATGCTAGGCACACTGGTTACGGTGGCTACGGAAATTGGCCGAGAGGAGCACGAATTTTAGAGATCAACCAATCACCATTTTCTCTTCATTCTTGGATAAGGATGGAGGATGGTCAAGTGCACAGCGAAGTTATCTTGAGTTAAAAGTAAAAAAGCAAATACATACAAAAAAGTGTAAATAAGTTAATTTCTGAACATTCTTTAAAATACTTTATATAAATTATAATTTTTACTTTATATATAAACTAGTTTTAACTTGTAAAAGATTAGGGAGAAACTTGTTTAATCTTTCTCTTATCATGATAATGTGAACACCGTGAGAGTCCAAATCAAAGACAATGGAGAAAGTTCAAACTGGTCCATGATAGCTTTCTAACCAGTAATTGATGTTGATTTTCTTTAATTAAATTGGGTTCAAATCTCATTTACTAAAGAAAACATTATTGCCAATAGTTAATCTTATTATGTTGATAGGAAAGATTTATTACATTAATCCATTAAATTAATTAAAAAAAACAAAAAAAATTGAAAGCGAATAAAGTTGCAACCCAAGAATGTTTAGGTGAATGTCTAATCCAATAAATGTCTCGGCCATTGAAAAATATTGTTATTTTCATTTATTAAGTTAAAAAGACTTTTTAAAATGGCTATAAAAAATTAAGAAAAATTTAATATATTTTAGGGAACCTTAATATTTTTTAATTCTTAAACCGCAATTGTTCCCAATATTTCACACCGAGACGTATAGGTTTCGTCAACAACTATACTTCCTCCAGTCGTAAATATAAACAAAATAAAAGTTTTGTATTAGTTTTAAATATAAGCAAATCTCAAGTAATTTTACTTCATTTAATGAGTTTATTTCTAATATATCTTTCATTTAATTGAGATGTTTTTAATAACTCTATTTTATTCCCAGTGACAAATTTGTAGTAAATGAGAAACATTTGTTTTCAAAAATAATATTAGTGAAATTGAATAGTACTTACCAATTGTTTTAATCAGTACAAGTTAATTTTTTTTTTCTCTCTCATATGCAATATCATATTATAAGACCATCTTCAAATGAGAATTATTAATGGGATTTTTAGTTCTTTAGAAAACATTACCAAAAAGCAACTTATATACACAGAAAACAATCCATGCTTATATTTGTTTAGAAAATCCAAATCTATATTAATAATAGATATCATAGAGTCTAACAAAGGTATGTTAAGAAAATCTTAAAATATTCTGGCATACTTTTCTCCTTTTTCCCTTTTTTTTTGTTTTTAATTTCCCTTCTCATTTTACAATCTTACTTTATCAAATCCTGACTGTGTTTGTAAGAACGTAAACTCTAAGAGCAACAGAGGTTGCTAGAATATATGGCTATTGATTTTATTATCCAACATACTTATGTTGTCATTTTTCTTTTGACTAAAGAAGATGATTGGTTGACCCATAATTTCATTTTTTTTATTGCATACTTTCATCATGAGAGGTGAACCAAAGTTCATAGCCATGATCTATAAACTTATAAAGCAAAAGCAGTGTTTTATTAAACTTATAAACCTTGATGGCCAAATGATCTTTAGCCAAACCAGAATATAATTTGGAGAGTTCAATGAACTTTACTTCATAATCTTAGTCTAAAATAAGTTGCTGAGTTATTAGATATTATTGTTATTAGAAAAGGATACATATAATTCATGAACTTTAACTAAGAAATAAGGCACAACATTAATGAAGGGATTGCTTTTGTGGTTCAATTAACATGTTTGGTATGTCCCAGTACAAAGAAACTCACAACTCATGTAACTACATAAAGCAAAGTTTGCTGACTTTTCTTATTAGAACACCTTGTTGGGACAATGAAACAACACCAAAGTCACTTTTTTCTTATTTTGTTACATAACTCGTGGAAAAGTATTAATTTGTGCATTCATGACTTTTATTTCTGGGCATGGACCACCATGAATCAATCAGACTTTTAAATTCTTTCTCGAGTCAAAAACGTGCTCACATCAAGTACACTGGGTCCAAATTTGTGTATACAAAAATAAACCACATTATATTATACCCTCTCTATTTAGAGAATACTATACTCACACCTCTATTCTTTTACTCTAAAAAAATAACTTAAAATCCATATAGTTGTTTAGGGATTATTTAGGTTAATATAAATGAATAATATAAGGTGCACATGTCTATTTGATGGATTTTCTAAAGTGCTTGTGTAATGTATTTTCATAAAATTATTCATACGTAGTTTTGAATATGTTGTAATGGTTTACTTTTGAAGTTTACTTCAACATACACCAAAAACGTGTTTCGTATATTTTAATGTAGTTATAATTAAGAAAATAAGAATATTGAACAGACAAATGCATGTTATACTAATGAAGGCAATCCGGTGTGACAAAATAGGGGTGTAAGCATCACAATAATATGGATTTCAAAAATATTATGTAAAAACAAAAGTTGGAAAAGATACGAGTATAATATTATATAAAGAGAAAATATTTCTGACTGTAATTTGGTCTTAAAAATTAAGCATGTCATTAACCTTTTTTGAAAAGTGCAACCATCAAACTTTCACTATTTATATGTTAAGTGTGATAATTGTTATTAACATAATTAAAATGGAGATTATGATTGAGATTTAGAAAATAGTAAATTATATTATAAATTTTACTCTCTAAAAAAATATTATATATATATATATATAATAAATTCGCTCTAAAAAATATTATATATATATATATATATATATATATATATATATATATATATATATATAATATATATATGTTTTTTATATATAATATTTGTGTGTGTGAAT
>Ga0099825_1000684_pt1 | contig 38330 bp, 22 predicted proteins | sample SiratroredBW_FD_76838 | JGI IMG/M metagenome (GOLD analysis project Ga0099825, IMG submission 76838) | Root nodule microbial communities of legume samples collected from California, USA - Siratro red BW | ecosystem: Host-associated > Plants > Roots > Nodule | place: USA: California | collected...
AAAAATTTTCCTAAAAAATTTTTTTTTTTTTCAAAATTCCAAAAAAAAAATTCTCATAACGGGCAAAAAAAAAACTTTTAAAAGCAAAAAAAAAAAAAAAAACTACTGAAAAAAGTAGAATAATATGTATTACTCTTTTATTTAAAAAATTATGTGAATATTTCCAGTAATGTTTCATCAACCAAATGAACATAAGATTTATAATTTTCAAAAATCACAATTATTTGCTATGAAAAACTTTTATCTCTAAAATGGTACTACCAATAAATTACCCCTTTATAATAATACATTGCAAAAAACACTTCCTGCACCTCATCCTTTTCTATTTGCGTCCCATCACGGACACAGAATGATTAAAATATCCTTTCCGTTAGCTTTCAAAAAAATAGTTTTCGAAAATATTGAAAAACAATTTTTGGAATGTAATATTTTTTAAAAATAAAAAAAATAGATTCTGAAAAATATATTTCAGGACATAAAATTTATATTTTAAAAATTAATTTTCAGAATATATTTCAGATAAACATTTTCTAAAACTTATTTTCAAGGAATATCACCTAAAAGGTTATCTTTAAATTTTTTAAAGCTGATGGATGCAAAGTCAGGAATGATGGAATGACACACACACATATATATATATATATATATTGTCATTAAATTGGACCGAATAAGTATGAATCTTCGATTAAAAAGAAAATTGGTGATTCATATAAACTTGAAGCTTAGCTTAAGCTTCAGATTATTGTATCAACAATCAAATCATCAAAGAATGGCTTCACTGTAAGGTAAAACAATGATACAATTTGTTTTAAGGAAAAATACAAGGAACCAAAAAGTATAATTAAGACTTAGAACTTCATTTCACAAACCAAAGCTACCTTTTTCCAACTTATTTCACAAACCATTGTTACCTGAGTATTGTTACCTAGGTAGTTTTCCCTGCATTACCTGCGAAGAAACACCACTTGTATACAAAGACTTAAGCTGTCTGCTTATGAGTTTGCTATTAGCCTGTTGAAGTTTTGCATCACTAGACCACCATTGCTCCAATGCATGAGCTTCATGAAACTTCTGCTTTTCCTTGGTCACCACAAACAACTTTGCTGCAACCTGTCCATTTGTTGGACCAACATTCTCCTTCTCAGCATCATTCTTCTCCTCTGAGCACTCAGGTTCTGTATAAGAGCAACATATATAGTCACTGTTGTTTACATACAAATGAGGCACCCATTTTCCCACCCCAAATCCACCATTCTTGAAGCTAGATAACCGTGGTATCCAACTCTTAAGACTCTTGTCTCCATCACTGCTAACACCTTGAGCTTCTTCACTGCTTGAAGAAGGAAGCATGGCCTTGAGTCTCTTCCAAACCAACTCAGCCTTCTCTCCAATGTTCCTCAGACTCATGGCTAGTGAAACAGAAGGTGGATTGAACAAATGTGTCTCCACATAAATGCCCTCCTTTGCCAATGCTTTTCCCACTTGAAGAGCAAAACCAGCTCCCAATGAATGCCCTGCAATGCAAACATTGCTGCTTCCATATGTGTCTGAGACTGATTTCAGCACCTCCAAAGCTACCTTAAACCTCACAGAGCCCTTCAGGCTTTCCCAGGCGAGAAATCTAAGGTCATCTTGAATGTCTCTTCGCATTGTAGGGCTCTTGAGCAGTGTTCCTCTTAGAGCTAAAACAGCTTTGGGGGCACCACTTGGTCTGATTAGTACTAAGTCAGCCATTGCTGCAGCTCTGTCCCATTCAAGTATTGCTCCAAAAATGGAGCCATCTCTTTCATCAATCAAGGTTTGTGTGAGCTTGTACTTGAAGGGAATCCACCAATTTGGAGCAAGAGCATTTTCCTGTGTTCGGTTCTCCTGTCTGTCAAGTTCAAGCAGGTAAACTGCCTGTATGAAACATGCAATGACAGTTCTTTTGTAGTTTGCATCCTTCCTGCATGCAATCAAAATACTCATCACTATACACATACATTGTAAGGATGTGCTCTGAGCCAGTACAGCTTGGATGCTTTTCCATCAGGATCAAAATGGCACTTTTGCTAGAGTTAATGGGAAATATGATACTCTCAAGAGGTACATGCATGGACCATGTAGTGAAGAGTTTTATGAACAATAATGAATGAGAAAAAGATTATGATTTTCAGATTTTTGAACTGAGTTAATCTTGACAAATAATTTAGAGAGGTTAAAATAAACTATCTAATCTGATAGGTCCAATCCAATGAACCAAGTAATCACTGTACCACAGTCTGATCTCATCCATATTCAAAATATTCTAAAGGGGTTAGAATTTTAGGTTCAATTTGGCTCTATGTCATTTGACCTACTTTAAAAGAATAACAAATTTTTTTTAAAAAAAAACAAATATGTTAGATTAATGAAATGAAATGAAATTTAAGATATGGTAATTTTATAAAGGGGAAGAGAACATGATTTTCTTTTTTTTTTTTTTTATTTTTTAGAATTTACCAATAATAATATTAAACAAAGTAAAGGGTTGCAAAATCAACCCATAAAGGACCCTTATGTTATAAATTGAAATTAAAAATTCTAAATGGACAAATCAAGTCTTTGTAGAAGACAATGCCTAATAATAGTAAACAATCACACCGATGTCATTGTTAATAATATATGGAAAATCCGGTAAATCAGTGTCCCAAAATTCTATTGCAAATACTTCTTATTAAAGCAAGTAAGAAATTGGGTATCAAAATGGAGATTTAAACACAGAATGAATGATCACACCAAAAAGCTTATTCTATATACTTCTTAATTAAAGCAAGTAAGAAATTGGGTATCAAAATGGAGATTTAAACACAAAGAATGAATGATCATACCAAAAATTCTATTCTAAACTATAAATAAACCAGTTCAACTTGGAAACAAATTAAACCTCCCAAAGAAAAAAGTTAGGCCCTGATTAATACACAAGGCAAAGACCCATAACGCAAATGAATGATCAACATATAAGGAAACTAAAAAAAGATACACATCAAACAATTAGTTAGATCATATCCAAGAAACATGTTGCTATGTTTTCCATTTGACGAAAATTCTCAGTCCAAAAGACTGAAATTCATACCCTTTTGCTAAAGTTTCTACATTTTCCATCAAACCCCAAAATTCAAACTCCCTACAAACCCACTTCTAAAACCCCATCAGACTAACAAATTCAAGGCAAATGAAACATAAAAAAAACAAACATTCGCACTACCACCATACCCAGAAGCCAAGATACAAACTTTCCACCCTAAGGTTCAACCATTGGCCAAATGGGGCCAAAAAGCAACAACCCCACATGCCAAAAAGCTAAATTTATCTCAGATTCAGAAGAATCAAAGGAAAAGATGAAAAGGGTATACCCACCAGCTAGAACTGATAAGGTCTCTCCAGTTAAGGTTGGCCAAATTGCGAGGACCAGAGACATGAAAGGCGTAAGGGTGAGACGCTTCCTCCTGTTTTTCCAGAACCACTTCCTTTGTTCCTTCCTGTTTTTCTTGAACCACTTCCTTTGTTCCTTCGTCTTCTTCTTCTTTGATCACTGGGCTTGTGATTTGTCTGCTCATGGTGATGCTGCAAAGAGAAAGATAGAAAAAGAGTGTCTTTCCTTTGTGGAACTAGTTTGCTTAAGGATCAACTATTGTTGTGCTTATAACAATAAAAGAACAACCAAATTCAAAAACATTTGCAATTCGGATCCCACTATGTAACGGTCATATTTCTGCCATTACCACGTCCGTTTTTGATCAACGGAATAATGAATGAAAAATGAAATAAAAAAACATTTTCTATATAGTTAAATATTTTTAATCCATAAATTGTAGACCTATAAATAAATATTTTTTGAGCTCATGGTTAGTACTTTAAATTAATAACAGAAACTTTAAATTGTTAAATAATATTATTTTAAGTATTGATAATTTTGTAAATGATCAAAATTTTAATTTATATAAAAAATAAATTAAAAGATATAAATAATTAAATAGATCCAATAAAAAAATAGTACAAATGAAAAATTAAAGAATGTTAGATTAAAATTATTCCATGAAAATAGAAGAATAAACATGAAGACAAAGACAATAATTACACAGAAATTATGCAAATAAATTATATATATGTATATAAGATTTATAAGATTTGTTTAAAATTAAATTATTTAGAAATGAAAATTATAGGATATTCATTAAACTAAATAACACAACAATTTTAGAAAGTAGATATATAATACTAAGCATACGTAGGACGTATAGTTTCATAACATCATTATATTAAAAGTAATATATAATACTTTTGACAAAGAAAACAATAAAAAAAGTTATAAATCAAACAATGGAAGGCTAAAAACACTTAATATTTATACAAACAAATGTAAATTTAATGATAAAAAAAAGAGCATATGAACATAAATGTATAATATAAATCATATTATATATTTTATCACTTAATTAAGATAGAATCACAATATATTTTAGAAATAAGTTTTTTTCATTGATTAACAAAAATTAACAGTAAAATAAATATTGATAAAGCTAATAAAAATGAATTTACTAAATTTCTACTTCAAGGCTAATATAGTGTGATTCTCAACTTTATAAATTATAAATACATAAATTTTATTTTCTCTTAAAATTTATACTAAATCACTTTAGTATGAATTTTATCTATCAATATTGATTACTCATATGAATAGAAAGTAATTAAATATTTAAAGTTTGTTTCACTTCTCCTACTTAAGTGATTTTCTAATTAAAGAAGTTTCATGTGGGAGTTGTACGAGGGTGTGGTAGTTGTATGATATTCAATCGTAATAAATAAGTTTTAAACGAGTTTTCATTTTTTTTTTTAATTTTATTGTAAATGTACCTTTTTATCACTATAAATTAATATCAATATCATTTGAGTCAATTATTTATCATAAGATTTTACAATGGTCTAAAACATATTTCTTTTCTATCTATTTTTTAATTCAATTACAGCCATTTAAAGATGACAAAAACTTGGCCTTCAAGTTATTGTACTTATAACTATTTTGTTGCGACACTTATTATACATGGTATCTAGCTATCTAATTACATCATGACCCAACCATCTAGTTGTCAAACCCATTTGTGGAAATAAATAAATTTGTGGTAAGATATTTAATTCCTAATAATATTCTTCTGATATGATATTTGTAACCCCGCTTCCCTAAAGGGATAAGAACAAAAAGGACACCCCTTTTTCACTTTTTATCTCTCTCTCTCTCTCTCTCCTACCTTTAAACCTTCATAGTTCTCTCCTCCTTCTTTCATGATTTTCACTCTTTATACTTCTTCAGCCCTCACATTCAAAGTTCCCTTTTTACCATTAGCTAGAACTTGTTTCACTTGCATATCATAAGGAATTCGAACAACTGCTTCAAATACAATATCAGGAAGTACCGCTTGTGGAACTTCAATATCCACGGGCTTATTAGCTAAATGGCATTTGGCACAGACAATACGACCGGTTGCTTCTCGGGGATTTTCATAACTTTCCAGAATCTGATTAAGCCCCGCAGTGGCTGAGGATCCTAGGGCCATTTCAAACCGATCAGGATCTCAAACAGAGTAAGTTCATATTTTCTATAAAGATCCCTTGTTCTCTGTTTTTCGTTAAGTTTTTGTCATCAATATTGATGGGAACAATTGAGAAAAGTGATCATTTCAACTTGATTAAGGTTATACTAAAAGTTGGTGTTATTTGGAAAACTTGTTCTAGATCCCTAAAGTTGGACTGGTGTTATTGCCTGATCGGAGAAATTGATAGGAGATCGTTGTCTGAGGTAAGGGAAACTAGTAACTTATTTTTATACTAGTTAGTTACTTTTAAATATAACAATAGGACAAATTAGTAGATCTGACTAGTCCTTGAGCACTGAATGAATTTGATTGTTTATTTTGACTTAGTGTGATTAATTAACTGTTTTGAGTAATTAAGTTTTGTTTTGATGATGGAAAAATACTTGCATAATATGATTTGTGGATTGAATGAGTATTGAGGTGAATGATGGAATGATGAAATTGATGCTATACATTTGGGATAATGTATGAGTTGTGTTTGTTTGTGTACATTAAGTATAGCACGCCTATGTTTAACATAGATCCTCTAGCTCCATTGATGATCTAAGTCACGTAGACTAAGATACACACCGGGACCGCTAGTGAGACTTGGTATTGGATGTTTGAACTTATTCTGATCCTTTCTCTTAGATTCAAATGGCAGTCTAAGTTTTGGGTATTGGATTAATCCTTTCTCTTAAATTCACTAGTAATCTAAGTCTTGGGTATTGGATTGGTCCTTTCTCTTAGATTTGCTGAATCTATGTCTTGGGTATTGGATTAGATGTTAGTCTCTGGTAGAGGCATACTTAATGGGTCTTTTGGAAGACGATAGGTTTATGTGTGACCTATATGTATTTATGTGGTCCATGTGAGACCTTTATGTATAATGTTTGACATGAGTACTTAAAATGAAAAAGGAAAACTTGTATTGAAACTTGATATGCTAGACTTTAAAGAAATTCTTATGACTGAGATACTCTGTTCTATTTGCATGTATTTAATATGTTATAAACTCTCAATTTTACTAACTTACCCTTGCTAGAAATTCTTATGACTGAGATACTCTGTTCTATTTGCATGTATTTAGTATGTTATAAACTCTCAATTTTACTAACTTACCCTTGCTTTTCATGTTGTTGTATGAAGATGACTATACTATGTACAAGAGCAGGTGCAGATGCAGGTTTTGGAGCACCTTAAAGATGATATGTCCTTAAACTGATGTTCCTTTGGTCTTGTATATACTTATATATATGTTTTTGTTGTCGTTAAAGACTTTATGACCTTGAGATGGTCTTTCATTTTGTCATGTGGATAGGTGTACATAAGTCTGATGTATCTGAACACTTTCTATAGTACTTTGAACCTTAAATGCATGTTAATACTTTGTAGCAGACAAAAGTTAGTTTAGTTGAGAATCATTTTTAGGTAGTCTCGCTCAAGCAGAAGAATCTCGCTCAAGCAGAAGAATCTTGCTCAAGCGACTTTTGCAAAAAACAGAAAAGTTCACTCTACAAGTCTCGTCTGAGCGAGCCCTTCGTAAACGAAATATGGTGCTCTCTGGAGTGTTTTCGCCTAGGTGAGAAATCATTCGCCCAGACGAGGTGGTATTCTTGCCCAGGCGACAGTAGTTTCGCTTAAGCAAAAATGGCCCTGGAGCAGGAATGCTCTCTGGACTATTTTTGCTCAAGCGATAAATTTCTCGCTCGGGCGAGGTGGATTTTTGCTCGGGCGAAATTATTCGCGCTCTGGCTAAAAAAAAAGAAAAATTTCTTCCCTTATTCTTTTCTTTTCTTCTTATTTTCTTGTTTCCTTCTTTTTTTTTTTTATCTTTTCATTTATTAAATATTTTATGGTTTGAAATGATACCAGCTTCGGAGATTTGACTTGGTTTGCTGCAGATTATTGGAGGAACAATTGGGAGAAAGTCTTGAATGAGTCCACCGTTCAATTTGGAATCCTGCTATACCATTGCAAGGACATTCCAATGAGAGTGCCCATGAACATTTTGCAGTGGACAGTCAGAGCCTCCTAATATTAGCATTTGGGCCCTAAAAGCCTTAAGATAAATTTTGTGATCTCCTGATCCCGAGTAACGGTGACTTTTCCGTGACGGTGTAGTAGATACTATTGCGGTTGGTATAAGAACAGCGATGGTAAAACACACAAATACTTAAAATTAAAAAATTGCAGGAGATACCATCGCAGTTCTGAAAACAACCGTGATGATATGTGAGATACAAGTGCGGTGTTTTAGCAACCCGCGTACACTTTTTCTTTTACCCTTTCGTCTTCTTCGCCATCTCTTTGGGTCCGTGAAACTCAACCCCAACTACTCCAAGACGTTCTTCGCCCTGAGAGAGTGCTTCGACGCCAGTATTAAGGCCTACCAATAGGCTCTCTAATTGGACCTCTAATTTCACGTCACTCAATAAACCCTACACAGGTTGGATTCTTCACCCCAAACCAATTGAGATCTTGAACCCCTTTTCCTGTTATCGTGTTTTCATCTCTCGGCAAAGATCCAATTGTGTTTTATCAATTACAATCCACACATGCTAATTTGATAGTGTATATTTTCTTTGAGATTCTAATTCGGCCAAGTCTGAATTTGTTTGATTTTTTGTTGGGAACCATTGAAATTAGCAGTAATGATAACTCTCCGCGGTGGCACGATGTTGGGATTAGCTTTCCTTTGGCGGCGACGGTAGCTAGGGTTGGAGGTACCGGAGGTTAGGGGTGAAGAGATGATGATGTGGTGGTGGCTTGGGGTTTGTTGTGGAAGTGCTGACGGCTCACGACGATGGCAGTAACATCATGGGATCCAATAGTGGCGGTGGTGGTTAAAGAGCCTCGAACGGTGACTCACGACAATGGTATGGTGGTTCTGTGGCAAAAGAAAGAAAACAAGAGGGGGTTAGGCCACACTCACGTCTTCGCTCTCTCAAAAGCCCCATTTCCCACAAACCTTAGAACTGATTGCACGGTGGGGTGGCCTCGGCCACGACAACAATCTCTGTGGGGCCTTCTTGAGAGAGCTCGAGCACGAATTGGCATGCGGTGACGGAGAGAGAGAGAGAGTAAGGAGGAAGAGAGAGAAGAACAACCAGTTGGTGCAGCCATGTTTCTTGCCGGGTTTTGCAATCTACAACAATGTCTAATACTAACGGAGTTCTTAGTATAATCGCGGTAGTATGTTATATTTTCCACCGCAGTTATAAACTGCAGTGTATCTTCAGTATTTTTTAACGCGGTTTGATCTCTGCAGTTTCAGACCCGTGGTTGTAAGTATTGTATGATCGCATTTAAATGTCTTTTCTCTACTAGTAAAGATTGGCCAAATTATGAAGCCGAAGAGCTTAAATTCTGGACTTATGAATGGAAGAAACATAAAACATGTTCAAACATGCAACCATTGGATTTTTCCAAATTGGCATTAAACATTTATGCAAGGAAGGATCTTAAAAAAAATACTTAAAGATGCAAAAATATTACATTGAAGCACTCGTGATAAAAGTAAAGTTAGAACGATGTATATTTATCTGATGTCAAAATAATTTTGGCAAGTAGATGTAGTTTATAAGATTATTTAAGTTTAAATAAAATAATTAAAATTGTAAAAGAAGTTCAATTTTATTTATCCAACCATCTTACAATTTACCTTCATATTTATAACTAAATAAAATTGTTTATAATTGAGTTTAATTTAATTTAATAATCCACGTCTAATTTAACCTTATCTATTTATAAACATATATGTGGTTACAAAAAGCTGGTATAGATAACAATATGAAACATAAATACCCCTTCCATTGATAAAATAACTAACCATATTACTATTAATTCTCATAAAAAAAATAAAAAAATCATAAAATAACACGGAATCTGTAACATCTCAAAAATTATATATCATTTACCATTCAACTCTTATAGATAAACAAAGTATAATTTCAAACCATAAAATATTTAATACGTAAAAAAATAAAATAAAAGAAGGAAAGAAGAAAACAAGAAGAAATTTAAAGAAGAAGGGAAGATTTTTTTTTAAATTTATTTTTAGCTTGAGCGAGAATAATTTTGTCCGAGCAAAAATCCACCTCGTGCGAGCGAGAAATTTATCGCTTAAGTGACCATAGTCCAGAGAGCACTCTTGCTCTAGGACTATTTTCGCCTGAGCAAAACTACTCTCGCCCAGGCGAGAATACCTCTTCGCCTGGGCGAAAACACTCTAGAAAGCACCCTATTTTGTTTACGAAAAGCTCACTTAGGCGAGCTGTATCTCGCTCAGGCAAGACTTGCAAAGTGAAATTTTCTGCAAAATTCGCTTGAGCGAGATTCTCCCGCTTAAGCGAGACTATTAAAAAATGATTTCTCAGCTAAACTAACTTTTGTTTACTACTAAGTATTAACATGCATTTAAGGTCAAAGTACTACATAAAGTATTCAGATATATCAAACTTATATACAACTATCTACATGGCAAAAGAAAAGACCATCACAAGGTCATAAAGTCTTTAAATACATTTAAACATATCTATGAGTGTATATAAAACAAAAAGATGACCAAACTAAGGACATACATTCCTTAAGTTGCTCCAGAGCCTCTATCTGCATCTGGTCATGTACATAGTACAGTCATCGCAGTTCACAACACAATAAGACAAGCAAGGATAAGCTAGTGAAATAACGTTTTCAGTTTGTAAGAGTGAAAATAATTGAAGTGATTAGATTTACAAATTTAAATATCAATTCTCAAGTCAAATACAACTAAGTTTAACATTCAATTGCAAACTTTCATACTTTATTCCAAATTCATTGATCTCATAATCATCCATCTGTAATCACTATACCTTGATTTTCTTTCAATCCCCAATACTTTGATATCGTTTCAATCAAAATGATTGCAAATAGATTCATCATTTAGTCATAACAATAATCATATTCAACCATTCTGAAGCTTATAGGTGCATATGTAACCATGGTACCTTGGTTTTCGCCGCTAACCTCTTTTCTTCGCCTAACCTCCTTGTCAATACTCAATTTCGTCCGGGTGAAAAATAAATATTCCTAATCTTGATAAAACATAAAATCAAGCCATTCTTTTCTTAATTAAAATCATATTGTTTTTATTTTCAAAATTATTTTGAAAAAGGGAAAAATAATAAATAATAGTAAAAAGGAAGTTTCTTCATAATAAACAAAAAGAAAAAAAATCATTTAATCTAAAATTTTGAGTTTTTTTTTTAAGAAAAAAAAATGTTTTTCGTTAAACTTTTGAAGAAAAGAAGAAAAAAAATACATGTTTGGTTTAATTTTTTATTGAAAAAAATATATAAATTCAAGTTTTGAGAATTATTAAAAAATATAGGTGTAAAGAAGGCAAAGAGCAACCCTATTCCCATAACGCTCAGCCACTACTGTGCTCTAGTGTTACACGAAAAAAAGAAAAGTTGTTTTACCCCTCTAAACCAATTCCACTACTGTTGCACTGTTACACAGAAAGGTTTGTTTTGACCGTTCCAAAAAAAATGTCTTGTTGTATTTTGGGTCTTCTCTGAAAAGCCAGAACGGGCATTGGTCTCAGCCCTGTAAAGATCCCCCTCTTTTCATGTATATTCATGTATATTCACAGGGGTCCTCTTATACAGGGGGCGTTCACTGGTCAAAGAAAAGAGCCATTTTGACTTTCTTTAAAAAAGAGGGCCCTGGGAGAAATGGGGAGGATATATGAAGAAGAGAAGTGAGAAACGAAAAAGAAAGGGAGGAGGGATCAGAGAAAAAAGTAAGGGAAAAAGCATAGATAGAGACTAAAGGAGGAGAATGAAAGGATTCTGGTGTGGATAAGTTTTGCTGACCAGCCCCCTTGAAGGTAAGACTTCTTCGTTTCTTTTTAGTTGTAGCTCTTGACCTTATGTATAGCTCCTTGGTGCATGATGAACTCTGTTTAAAACCAATGATATCTTGTTGATCATGGTAACGTGTTTGATTGTTTAATGTGTTTCTTTGGCTCTTTCCGTTCTTGTGATATTACACGTTATGTTCTTTTCTAAGAAGAAAATAATGATAATAACACAAGGTAAGTAAGTATATCTGCACAACACAAAGATTCCAAACCAAAAACTTCATCCACTTACCTTACCCAACCTTGTGTGACTCCTTATATGTAGACAAACCATATACCATTATTGCACGCCCCAAAAAGCTCCAATACCCCCTATAACTCCTTCCACGCCACTTTCTTCCAGGACTCACTCGACACTGTCATTCTCTAAGCTTTAGGAGAGCGCCAGCAACAAGACCTCCACCCTTGTCCCCTACACCAGTCTAACCACTAATCACCATACAAGCACCATATTCCACCACCATCCTCACCCATTGCCTTCAGTTTCTTTCCATACCATTACTGGCAAAGATTCAGCATTGTACCCATGCCTCCATGCAGCTCCCAACTACCACTCCTTTGCACCATGTCATGCACATAAATCTTCCTTCAAATACCGTAAAACAGTTCTACTCCAGCCACCATGCCACCACGCTGCCCCACCAGGTCACCATGCACCTCCATTCTCCTTTCCTACAACGACCCATGCCACCATGCAACCCCACCGTCACCATGTCTCTACCGTCACCATGCAACCCAAATACCATCCAAAATCACCATAAAATTGTATCTCTACGGCAGCCTCCCATGCGCCTCCCAAAACAGCCTCATTCAAGCCTCCAAAATACCTCCATTATGCGCCTCTCACCATCATGCTATACATCGCCACCGCGCCTCCAAGAAAAAAAACATGCACCACCAAGCCACCATCGAAACCATCCTCACCATCTTCACTCAAATTGGCGCCACTGTTCTATTCTTTTTCACCCAACCTTAATTCAATTTAGGTTAATGGTTTATGGGCAAGTGATTAGCAGTGATGTGGAGTTGCAGGTTGGGTCGAATTTTGCCTCTAATTTAGCATAGAAATAGTTAAAAAATAGCAGGTGGATTTGAGCAAATAAAATATTGTGAATCTGCCAGCAACTAGGTGTAAGGCTCGTGGGCTTATCCCATTCCTTTTTAGGTACTAAGTAGAATAAAACATGAATTTAAAAGAGATTGAAAAGGTGTGAGACCCATCTTATTTTGAATGTAAATAAAGGGAAAGAGAATGAATTGAGAAGGTAACATAATGAATTGAAAAGGTTAAGTAAGATGAGTTTCTTTATTTTTTTTAGTTTTGCATTAAATATTTAAAAAATATATAATGATGACATTAAAGTTTTGCATTCAATATTTAAAGAATATATAATAATGATATTAAGCACGTGACATGATTCAAACTTTCCTAACTTTTAATATCACTGTATACACATGTCTGATGTCATTTATTTATTTATTTATTTTGAAGTTTGAATTAAAAATAATAATCATGATAAATAAAATTCTTTTTAAGTTTTTAACTAGTTGTTCGGCTAATAGGAAGCTTAGACTTTTTTTGGAATATCAAAAGGCTGTCTGCGTCTAATAATATTCAGCGTCTAACAATATTCAAAATGAGATTTAATTTATAATAATAAATATAGAAAATATAAAAATTATAAAAATTAAAAATATCAAACATCTCGAACAAACATTTTGAAATAAAGAACTACGTAACCCTGATTTTCCATTTCCGATGGAAATACGTAGGACCAAGGTCAAACCTTGTCGGGTCTCAAAAATAAATAAAAAATATATTTTCTTTGTTATTTGCATTTTGACTTCTTCTGGAAAAATAAACATTTTCAAGAAATTACACTGGTTTTACTTATTTAATTAAAGGAACCGTCTTAAGACGGACGTTGTAGGGGTGTTAATACCTTCCCTACACGTAATCGACTCCTGGACTCAAAATCCGGTTTCACAAACCATAGCCTTAGTTTTTGGTTTTTCCATAGTTTTCCTAATAAACTATGGTGGCGACACCTTTTCTCAATTTTTCAAACCATTTTTATAATTCTTTTCGGATCGCCGCCCCCGTCGTGATTCCGCTTGTGACACTCTTCCTTTTTTACGAGACCGATCTTGCTTCCTTACAGACCGAGAGTTTGTGCGACATAACTTAAGTGACATAACTTAAGGGTTGATTCCCGACATGTCTTTGGTTGTCCAAGCAAACAAGTTTTTGTTGTCAATTAGAATTTTCTTTATCTTCTCGATCTCCTCCTCGATCAAACATACTCCAAACAAGTATTTTGTTCTTCCTTTCCGAGCTGCCATTCCTCAACATTGTCTCTCGACTCTACCCTGATTTCGTCGTTGACCCAAAGGTCTAAATCCGTCATAGTCACCATTCTTTGATTTACTTCGTCCAAGAAGTACATTGTAAGACATGTTGGCGTTTATAATCAAATACCTCACCATAATGGTTCGATATCCTTGGTTTCCCTCTCCAAACTTCGTATACAAGTCAATGTACCCTCTCGTATCAACTCTCTCACCCGAGAAACCTACAATTTGTTCTTCCATGGGGCCTATTACGTCTTTGGCCAAACCTAATCGCTTAAATGTTTTCCAGTAGAGAATGTCTACTAAGCTACGTTGATCAACCAATGTTTCCAGTACTAGAGAGTTTGCAACCTCAATGGTAATTACCATTGGGTCGTCTTGTTCTTGGAAGTCATTGTCACTGAATGTTATGTCGGGCATACTTCGGCATCTGCGGCGACTAATCATATTGACACTTTGAATCGCCTTCAAATGTCTTTTGTAGGCCGAATATATTGTTTCTCCTTCCTCCAAATCCTCCTGATATGGTGCTGATCACGGTCCAAGTTGGGGCCCCTTGATGCCTTGGGCTTTTTTCTCTCAACCGTTCAAATCTCGCTCAACCTTTTCTTTTCGGACTCCTTTCTCTTGTGCTTCTCTTCCGCGAGCTTTTGTCTCTCAGCCGACCATAAGAGTATGGCTTGGCTGCTCATGCTTTGCAACATAGTGTTGTAAGTATCCGCCCTGAGTAAGCTCCTCAATCTTGTCCTTCAAAGCTAGACATTGTTCAGTGTTTTGGCTGTAATTGTGATGATAACAACAACGTTTGTTCTGATCGGCATTGGGAGGAGAGGGGAACTTATGAGGTGTTGGGATCAATTCCGCGCTTAGTGCTTCCTCTAGGATACGCGTTCGTCCTGTGTTGATTGGGGTGTACTTAGTGAATTTCGGGTTTCTGGGCCCCTCTCTCGCTGTGTTGATTGGGGTGTACTTAGTGAATTTCGGGTTTCTGGGCCCCTCTCTCGCTGTGTATGTTGCGGTCCCTATCATTCCTCCTGGCCGGGTTTTCTTCGGCCCTCAATTGATTTATGAACTCCTTGAGTTCTTCTAACTGCATGAATTTGGTGACCCTCTGCCACAATTCATCCATGTTTGCGGCCTGCTTTTTGCACAATTTGTCTAAGAAAGGTCCATGTCGGAGAGTCGTGACCATACGGTGGATTACAACTTTAGGGTTCATATTTCTTACGTTGAGAGTGATCTTGCTGAATCTTTCCATGAACATCCTAGTGATTCGCCCTTTTCTTGTCGAATGTTGACTAAGGCGATTGATGCAAGATGATGCAGTAGACTCGTCACGAATTGCACTTCAAACTTCATTACAAGGGTCTCAAAGCAATCTATGAATTTTGCCGGCAAGCGGGTGAACCAGCTAAGGGCTACTCCTTCTAGCGAGGTGGGGAAAACCCTAAAAAAAATGTTGTCATCTGACAAATACAGTCAAGTCTTCCATATAACTTTTACATTGGAAGTCTTTTGTGCGCTTTGTCTCACGTGTCTATAATAACTGTCACGTGTTTATTTGCTAGTGCAACGTGTTCAAAAAAAATCACAAGGATTGGCCGAAATGTCAATATTTTAGTTGGTTTGTAGTGTCCGCTAAGCCACACCTAAATCTAAAATAATATTTATTTCGCTCCCAGTTACACAAATTCAAGTTTATGGGTCCTCACACTCTATTAGGACGTTACTCAAATTCAAGTTTATAGGTCTACGCATTCAATATCAATATTAGGATGTTGCTTCCTTTATTCCATCATTTTCTTCCTGATAGGAAATAATAGAAGTATTTCCATAAAATATAAAAGAATAATTTTGAAAAATTCTTTCCAAAATTTGTTGTTGTTCAAAATATCCTTTTCAGAATAAAATTGGTGTCACTCATTGATTTTAGAAAACTCTTAAACTTTTTATTTGTGGCAAGCTTATTTTGGAACACATCATACAATTCTCAATTGCAGTTAAGAGCAGAATTGAGATTTTAAAAATGGGTGCGGAAGCATCTGATGAGTTGCAGGAAGCAATTATCCAAATATTATTTATTTTTCTCATTTTCAATTTAACTATTTATATTACATTTTTTAATATTATTTGTAAGAAAAAGCGTCAACCCAGCTACGTAAATGTCTCTCAGTGTGCTTTGTCGACATTTACTTTATACATTTTTTAATGTGTAATTAATATTCTTTTATTCTCTGTCAATGCATATTAAGCGAAAAAATAAAAACTAAGTGGTCTTAAAATTTTGTGAAGTTTTCTTAAAATCAAGAACTCTTAAATTAATTAACTTAAGTATAATAGGTCATAGCCTTCTTTATTAATGACTAGTAAGAAATGGTTTGAATTAGTTTTTTTGTTAATAACTATGTTATCTATATGATACTATGACAGTCTTAATAAATAATATCTTAAATATAAATTATTTTAATCCTATATTGAATATGAAATATTTTATAATACTTGAAGATATTCATACATTTAGAGTAGTTAAAGATATTCATATATCGAATTTTTAACTAGTATTCATAATATATTGTATAAAACGAAGTACGAATACCATTCATTTAACATATAGCTATGTAAAATCCCAAAACCCTAAACTCTTAACTAATAATATATTGAATTAATTTTGATAAAATATCAAAAGTAAATATTAAAAATGATCTTTCGAGATTTAGGCTTAGGATTTTCATTTTAGGGTTTCTACAAAAGACTTTTATAATAAGAAGTTCCATAAAAAAATTAACTTATCTTATCTAGAATTTACTGTCTAAAGATTAACGTTTAAGATCTGTGTCATATATAGAATTTTATAAGAGAAAAATAATAAGAAAGAAAGAAAGTTCTAAGTAAAATTTAAATATTACTAATAGATTACTTTTTATTATATTTCATAATAACATATATAATTTTTCAAAAAATATAATAGAAATATTATGATGTTTATCTATTTATTCTTAAAACAATTATAAGCTTCGTTCCTTCTATTTTTAGTAAGACTACTAAAGTAATTGGATGTTTATTTGTCATAACTCTATTTATTAAACAAATTTGATCAATTTTAATCATAAAACTCTTTTATAAATTTAAATTAAATTTTATTTTATTAAACCTTTCTCAGGACACTTTACCAAGCATATGAAGTTAATTTTCACAAAATAAAAAATCCAAAAAATTTGTAAGAATAGCTAAATTTAACAATTTTTGACTATGCAAATTTTGCAGTCTTGCAAAGGTTAGGTTTTACTGTCTAAGATGTGGCATTTAAGGTTTACGTTTCGTACATAAATTTTTATGAGAAAAAAAAAGAAATTCTGAGTACAATTTAAATATTATTAGTACATTACCTTTTCTTATAACTTTTAATAAGATGCATGATTTTCTAAATAATATAATAAAAAATTTAAGTATATTTTTTATAGTTAAAATAACTATAAGTTTACTAATTGATTCATTATACTTTGAATGTATTTAGTAAGACTACTAAAGTTTCTCTAAGTCTATTTGTCATAATTCTAGTTATTAAAATTCTTTTATTAATTCTAACCATAAAACGCTTTTTTTAACTTTTTTTATTGCACATTTGTCACGACACTTCTACTATGCATATGAAGTTAACTTTGATAAAATACGAAAAAATAAAGAAAAAAAAAAAGCAGAAATGTAAGAATACCTAAATAACATAGTTTTTAAATAATATTTGACATTTCGGATTTATATTTTGTAAGTAGACTTTTACAAGATATAAAGTTCTCCATAAACTAAAATTAGATTATGCAAAGGTAGTCGGGTAAATTTTTTTTCATATAGTTCTTTCACATCTTTATTTTTAACTTGAGCATATTTTAATTTTAGGTGATAAAAATCCAATTTTAGGGTACGCTCTCACCCGCTTATGATGACTTGATGTCACATCTCTTAAATACTGACTGTAATATTCTCTGCTCTCAAAATTAATTTCTAAATACCGATCACTTTTCATTTTACTTTGAAATTATTAGTATATATCATTTTCCGATTAATATAATATCATATATTACAAACAATAATTTTTATTAAGAATATCACAATATTTTTATTTAAGAGTTTATACTTCATCAACTATGATAATTAATATAATTACCTTTTAAACTAGAATGAGTTTAACGTATTCAAAATTTTAGTATTCTACTAGAATGAATTTGATACATTATAATAATGTCTCGTTTATGGTAATCACTAATTTATGGGAGCTAATTGCAACATTTTTGTAGTGTTATAACCTAAATGTAAAGGATAAGTTTGAGAAGATTCTAGTTTAATGGAAAGGATAAGTTTGACAAGATTCTTTTTCCCTTCCCATTACAACCTTCCAAATGTAATTGTAATGATTAAAGACATATTCTCTTTTACAAATTATCTTTATTGTTTTGTGCAAAGTTTTTCCTATAATACAACTACATCTGCCACATCTTCATCACAATTTCCTTCCAGTGAAAGAAAGACCTAAGGTAAGATTTCTTCTACTCTTATATTCTCTTCCTTTCTTAGTCATCTAGTTTCATTTGAGTAAGAACTAGGATTTATTCCTACCGATCCTTCTCAAGTCCTACTCTATAAATTACGATTTTCTCTTTTATAAAGATTTATTTGAAGATTATATGGATAGTTACAAAGATACATTGGGTATAGAGTTCGAAGAAATGTCAGCCAAATCTAGGAAAATAGAAGGTGGTTATCCTAGATTGTTATACACAATTACTTTGGTATATTAAATCACAAACCTCACACTCTATTCTCAAATCACAGGAAGGTAGGGTAGCACACTTGTTGTATCTGTGAAAGCATACAACCTACTAGCATGTATGATGCCTTGGAAGATATAGTGACAATGTTTAAGGATTCTGAGTACTTAGAAGAATAATTATGTGATGAGTCTGATGATAGATCTAAACTTAATGGGTGTAAATTTAATGAGTCTAAATTTATTGTGTCTAAACTTACATATATGATTATTAAAATATGGATAATTGGAAGTGTCATACTTTAACTTAAAATATAGAATTTGATAGCAAAAGTTTATGTTGTTTGTTGCAAATGATCTTGTGATTAACACTATTTATTTTGGACATGATGAGATATGATTCAAAATTTCAATTTTTTTAAAAGTTGTTTCATTTAATTGTAAATTTATTTGACTAATTATGTTGTAAAATTTTGAGATATACGATAAAGCTTTAGAGGTAAGGGAGAGACTCACCCTTACTTTCCTTTTTTTTTTTCTAGAGAAGAGAACATCGACACAAATTGTAATAATGAGATCAGTTAACTTTAACCTTTTTATGAAATACAAATTTATTATAGAAAACTATGAAAAACCAAGAAGAGAATAAGAAAAAATCTGTAAACTAGAGATGAGATGAATTCGGGATCGCTTACACATGGTGTTAGCACCTACAGTGCTTGTCCTAATATAGTACCCTTAATTAAATGAGTAAAATCAAATGTTGTTTATTAAATATTTATTTTAATCTAAAAATAGAAATAAAATACAAATAAGAACAAAATAATAATTTTTAAATTAAAGGATTCGACAAGGATTGACTTGTTCTTACGTATTTCTATCCATTATAAAAAATCAAAGTTCATGACTTACTCCTACTTATTTCTATCAGTACTAGAAAATCAGAACTCACGTAGTTATAAAAAAAAGATGAGTTACTAGAAAATTTTATATTTTTAAGAATTTTATATTTATTATTTATTTTTCAAATTAAATTTTATTTTGGATATTTCAAATTAAATCTATTTATGGCATGAGCCATCATTTATGAATTTAATCCATATTAAAACTTTTGGCATTAAATTCACACTAATAGTCGTTTAAAAATTTTAAAAAAAAATTATTAAAAAAATATTATTTTTATTTATTTCTTATACTTTATTATATAAAACTATATAATGTGTTATAGACGTAAAAAATGAGAAATGGGATAGCCGTGGGCCTAAATTTTAATTGGTTGTGACCCCATGGTAGGGGTGCTAAATGAGCAAAAGGTGGAAAGAAGAGTGATTTTTTCCACATTTCCATATTGACTTCCTGTACTTCCATAATTTTAACATATTTCCATTTTAACCTTGAAAAAAAAACAAAAATAACTTTCATTATGGTAATTGGGATTTTTTTTATTTTTCTTTTTCATTTTGCGGGTTACACAAACCGCAATATAATTAAAAAATAAATACATTGCGGATTGAACAACCCGTAATTTCATATTCTGCACCTTTCACATTGCGGGTTGTACAACCCGCAATATAAAACTTTTTTTAAATACATTGCGGGTTGTACAACCCGCAATACAAACTTTTTTTAAATACATTGTGGGTTATACAAGCCGCAATACAAAATTTTTTTGAAAAAAATTTATATTGTATTTAAAAACAATTTGTGTTGCAGTTTATACAACTTGTTGTTGTGGTGTAGTGATAATTATCACATTATTTTTACAACTAAAGGTTCCGAGTTCAATTTTGGGTAGTCTTTGTTTGGCCACTTGTTGTTGCCCAGGATCAAAGTAGAGACCTTTAAGTATAAAACTAGCATGATAACCACCATTATACCACAACAGCAAGTTTGTCAATTTGTAACACAAATTGTTTTTTAAATACATTGCGGGTTGTACAACCCGTAATACAAAATTTTTTCAAAAACAATTTGTATTGCGGGTTGTACAACCCGCAATGTATTTAAAAAAATTTTGTATTGTGGGTTGTACAACCCGCAATGTATTTTGTATTGTCGTTTGTACAACCCGCAATGTATTTAAAAAAAGTTTTATATTGCGGGTTGTATAACCCGCAATGTAAAAAGTGCAGAAAATATAATTACGGGTTGTACAACCCGCAATGTAAAAGGTGTAAAAAATATAATTACAGGTTGTACAATCCGCAATATATTTAGTTTTTAATTATTTTGCGGTGCAACCTGTAAAGTGAAAAAAATAAATGACAGTTATATAAATATGTTAAAATTATGGAGGTGCAGAAAGTCACCATGGAGGTGCACGAAGAATCAGTCTGCAAAGAATCACGTGATTGGACTGAAGCCCAACGCCTCCCAAATGTGCGAATTAGGGTTAGATAGGCAAAAGGGTTGAGTGAAAAAGGGGCACCAACTCGTGAAGGTGTGAACGACGTTGGGTCCTTCATTCTGTGGCGACAAGGGGAGCGAGTGGCGGTGCAATTGGAGGTTGACGGGTAGGAGGTACTGAATGAGATTCGGTTGCCCTAAGTCAAATTAGGATTGGGGCAAAGAAATGAGAGACGTCACTGCCCTTAGGGTTGGAGCTCTTCATAACCGCCTAACATACTTCGAGGGTAACAACTTTCCTTCCCTATTTTTATTTGCATGTTTGGAAATCATTTGGTTCTGTGATTGACTTTGATTTGAATATTTTTTGATTGAACATTCAGTTGAATTTGGTTCTGATGAGATTATGAATTTCGGGATAAGTTATTGGGTTCTCTTTCGAATTAGTTTTTTGTGATCTAATTATGCGTTGTTGGTTTGAAAATGAACGGTTTTTTGGGTCTCGGTTTTGTGGTTTTTTGGCTATTGGTTTTTAAATGGTTTTGTTAATTGGGTTTTTTAGTTTGACGACTTTTGGCTTATACTGGTTCTACTTGGTTTTTTGGGATTAGGGTATTGTATTTGAATCGTGGCTTTGGAAATTTCAAATTGGGATTGGTTTGATTTGAGGTTTGAGGATTTGAATTATGAAATGGCTAATTGGGTTTTCAAATTCTAAAATGCATTGAGAATTCGAGGAGTTCTGGCTGCAGTTTTTGGCTTTAAATGGCGAATGTGGAAATTTGAGGATTTTTCCAAATACTGGTTTCAGTTTCTGAATATTTGGACATGAATTTAGGTTTTGAGTATGCGTGGTTGATTTTCGGGTTTTTGCTTTTAACGTTTGTTTTCTGGATTTTTGTCTATTGGCTATTTTCTAGGTGTTCTAGTAATATTGAAACTTTTTTTTTGTGGTTTTCTGGTTAATTGAGAGAATGTGAAAGTGCATTGAAGCAGCAATTAGGGTCACAAATTGAAGTCAGAGATAGTGCCTACTAACTATTTCTAACATTGTCATTGGCACAGAATTAACATACAACAATCATATAGCAATAGCAATCACAGAGTGAACACAAAGCAATCAGCAATCGCAGAAGAACAATAAACACAATGTTATAATCAAAATAAATAATACCTTTACGCACCTGTTGAAGCTCCAAAATCCAACAATAAATTCTTTCTTTCTTTTCGCTTGTGCTTCTTCCAATTTCTTGATTCTATTATGTAATTACTTCTTCAATTGCTGGACTATATCTGGGACTGTAAAGATGGACTGTTCTTGAACTATGGATTGAATCTCTAATCTCTCTTTCTGCCTAAGAAAATGAACCTTTTTTTCATGGAAATGATATTTGTCTATGAACTGAAATTTTTTCCAACCCCCTTTGTACATGTTTCAAATCTCCTTTTATAAGAAACAAAAATGAACACTTAGATTCACTTCACATATGCATGTACATGGGCAGGCAATTAGGATAGTAATTATTAATAATAATTGAACTAACTATTTTTTCTGAACTCCAACCGCCATTTAGAATCCAACTCCATTTTGAAATTCAATTTTCTTTTCTTTTTTCTCTTTTTATTTAAAATTTATTCAATTTCGTTTACAAAATAAGGGTAAAAAAAAAAAAAAAAAAGAAAACAATAACATTGAATTGAATTGGACTCAGCCTAAAAACAATGTATATGCCCACTTCTGATGATCAAATTCTAACTCAGGTTTTAGAAAAGTCAGGTAAATCTATTCTAACTCAAAGGTTTAAGAAAAGTCATGTAAATCTATTACTAGGTGTGTTAGTAAGCCTAAAAGGCACCATTAACCATTTGTATATAATCTTCCACTTATCACTCTTTTGAATTCGAATTTTTTGATAACCACTTTTTAAATCAATTTTGGAACATGTAGTTTAATTGAACATGAAGTTTAATCGAACATGTCGTCTAGCCTAGGAATTAGGTGCATGTATTTAATTGTGATGTCATTGATTGCACGACAGTCGCAACATACCTATAATTTTTCATCATTCTTGGGCACTAGCAAGACAAGCACAACACAAGGGCTAGGGCTAAGGCTTTTTTGTATCCAACCTTTATGCTGTTCTATTGGATACTCGAGACAAAGTCAATTTGGTGTTCTATACCCCTAAAAGGTGGAAGTCTCGTAGGTCCTTCATTATGAAATACATCACCAAATTATTTTAAAGGTTTTTCAGTATGAGGAAGTAGTGTCTTAACTTCAGAAGTAATGGATGATATGCACCTGAGTGTTCCTTTACTAAAGGAGGTACAGAGGGTCGTTTGGTAAGAAGAACACATTTTATTAATATACGAGACAATATTCTCTTTCTAAATAAATGACCTCGTGGGAACAAACACCAGGCTCCCATACCTTTGACCTATCTTGGTGGTTAACTTTTTGAATTTTTAGACTTTTTTTTTAATTAGTCGAAGCAATACAAACTTTTCATTTTCATGGAGAAAGGTAATCTGATTAGTAAGACCATTGTGTATTTTTTTCTTATCAAATTGCCACAACGTTCCCAAGAAGACATCACAAGCTTCCATGGGCACTACATCACACAAAAACAATGTCATTGTACTTATTTATAAAAAACTTAACATTTATTTGATTATAACAATAATGTCTCTATCTTCATTGAACCAATGCAATTTATAGGATTTTGGGTGGAGGACAACAAACAGATTAAGCTTATCAACCAGCGTAACACTGCAACAATTACAACACGACCCACTATGAATGATGAGAGAACATGTGTTTTTTAAAGTTTTACATCGAGTATGAAAAGTGTTTTCTAAAATTTTACATCGAGTATGAAAAATGTTTTCTTTGTGTGACCCATGTTATGGACTAGATTGATCTTTTAGAGTCCTAATCATGAGAAGGTCTCCCTCACAAGCATAGGTCGTCCTTACTACATGTATGTTCTATCATATCGCTTTCACTCTCACTAGTAGCCTGTTCAACACTACTATATTTGTTTGTACCCATCATAAGAATGGTTCTCATGGAGAGACATTGTGCATTAAAATATCCTAGGTCCAAACATTTCAAACATTTTATATCACTGTGTAAGTGTTTGTTTAAGTTTTTCTTTAGCTAGGTTTAGGAGGGTTCTTTAGAATCTTCTTTTATGGTTTTGTTGTCCCTCTTATGATCTCTTGAAGGAAAAGATTAAAAGTAGAAACCTTTTCTTGATTCTTTTCACAAAATTTATTGTTCAATTTTGATGCATAGTTAAATTAGATTGTTAAAATCTATGTATGGTGAAAAGTTCCACTTTGTCCCTTATCTCAAGGCTTAATCCACGTAGAAACCTAACAATAGTCATATGCTTTTCCTATTTTATTGCAGTTCATCATATATGTCAACACTTAATATTCTCTCAGTAAATAAAATTTGCCTTCAGAGAAATGAAAAAGAGTGCATATTCAATTATTTCTAGGAAAATGAAAAATAATAAAATCATAAAAAAAAGAGTTTTACTTTTTACACCCTTTTATTTCTTTGCACAACCCCATTATTCCCTTTAGGCTATAATACCAGGTTTACTTTTCGCACCCCGTCTTATTATTCGGGACCTAGTAGGTCAAGTTTATGTTTTGTACCTCTCTTATTCTTCGCGCACACACCATTTTTCCCTTTGCGCTAGCAAGCCATGTTTACTTTTTACACCTTTCTCTTTCCATAGGCTTACTAGTTTTTATCATCACTTGTAAAGGATTTCTTAACGATTGTTACACCCCCTTAATGAAATTTTAAATAAAAATGTTCCTTTGTCATAGAATCAAGAACAAGGAGATGCTTTTCAAAAATTAAAAAGCTATTTATGAAATACACATATTTTTACTCTTTCAAATTTTTCTAAGTTCTTTGAGATAGATTATGATGCTTCTAATATGTGAATTAGAGCAATGTTGATTCAAGAAGGTCACTCTATAACTTATTTTAGTGAGAAGTTAAAGGGTTGTCATATAAATTATTCCACCTATGATAAGGAACTTTATTCTTTGGTTATATTTGTGCAAAATTGGAAACATTATCTTTTACCAAAGGAATTTGTGATTCATAGTGATCACGAGTCTCTTAAACATTTGAAAAGTCAAGCAAACTTAACAAAAAATATGCTAAGTGGGTGGAGTACATTAAACAATTTTCCTATATCATCAAACATAAGCAAGTTTATAAAATATTGTTAGAGATGCTTTGTCTATAAGACATACCTTGCTTGTCGGTTAGAAATAAAATTGTTGGGATTTGATCACATTAAGGAGTTGTATCAAAGTAATGATGATTTATAATTAATTTATGAAAATTGTTCTAATGGTGCATGCAAAGGGTTTTTTCATATGTGATGTTTTTTTTTTTAGAGTTAAAAACATTTGTATACCTAAGGAATCTTTTCGAAAACTTGTCAATCAAGAGGCTCATGAGGGAGGATTAATTTTGGTGCTATAAGACTTTGAGAATTTTGAAAGAACATTTTTACTGGCCTCATTTGCAAAAAACATGTTTAAAAGTTTTCTGAAAAATACAGTATATGCACAAAAATCAAATCCAAAGTCTTGCCCCATGGCTAGTACACCCGTCTCCCAATTCCTAATGTTCCTTGGTAAGATATTTCAATGGATTTTATACTTGGTCTGCCTAGATCAAGGAATGGGCATGACTCTCTCTTCGTGGTTGTGGACCAATTTTAAAAAACGATATATTTAATCACGTCACAAAGTAGATGATACACGTCTTATTGCAAACTTATTTTTCAAAGAAGTGGTTAGATTACATGGACTCCCTAGGAGTATTCTATTTGAGCGATACTCTAACTTCCTTAGTCACTTTTGGAAGAACTTGTGGGGAAAACTTGGTACAAAACTTCTTTTCTCAACAACATTTCACCCCTAAACAAATGGTTAAATAGAAGTGGTTAATAGAACTTTAAGTCAACTTTTGAGATGTAAATTGTTTAAAAATCTTAAGGAGTGGGAAGCACATATACCTCATGCAGAGTTTACTTACAATGAAGTAGTTCATTCTACCATTTCTCATTCTCCTTTCCAAATTATTTATGGTTTTCATCCTTTCACCCCTTTAGATCTATCACCCTTCCATTGAAAAATGATATGATGTGTAGTGATGCTAGTAAAAGCCGAAATTAAAAGGGCATTTATAAGTCAAGGTTAGAAAAGAGATATAGGGAAAGGTGGAAAATACAAAGAAAAAGTATATAGGGGTATAAAGAGGTTATCTTTCAATCTTGAGATTTGGTTTGGGTTCACTTGAGAAAAGATAGATTTTCAAATCAAAGAAAATCCAAGCTCTAGGCTAGGTGATAGAAGAGACCTTAGCAAGGGACCAACCATAAGAGTTATGGTCAAAAGAATCAAAGAAGAGTAGAACTCAGTTGAGCATAACAAAGCTAAGCTCTTATCCTAATGGGCCATCCTTCATTTGTAATTAGTAGAGTAGATTATATTCTTTTGGGCCATGTATTGGGCCTTCATATATTTTATTTTGAGCTTTGTATTTTTTGACCTTGAGTAGCAGTAGAAATAATGATATGAAGTCACCTAAGGCTTCAATTGGGCTTCATTCAAGCCCATTTGAAACCCTAGGCAACTTAGGTCATCTAGAAGCACCTTGGATGATGCCACCTTGTTCTCATATTTAGCACATGCTGCAAATGAGGAAAGAACGCAAGACCATATGTCACTTGATCCATGAATTTCGTCCCCTTTGGTGGATCATGTGACAAGTGGCACTCCCTCATTGGTTGATCTAGACCTTGGCTCTATTTGAATTCAAATTTTTGTGGAATTTGGCTCCAAGTTGGTTGCCTTGGAATCCTATAAATAAGTGTATTCAACCCTCCGTTTTCAGCTTTGAATAAGATAGTAAACTATAACCCAAATTCTAGCGCAACTTGTTCTAAGCTCCCTCTAGGTTAGCTAGTCTTAGGTTTAGCCTAGAATTCAAGGAGAGTTGGCCTAACCTATCTCCCTTTCCCTTTCAATTCTGTGATCCTCTTCTCCATTTGAAATCACTCCATTCGCGAGCTCTTCGAAGCAAGGCAAGGCATAACATGAATGATATCACTAGGGGAGAGGACCCTTTTCAAGTTCTTATGAAATAAATAATAATTCTTATGAATTGGATTTGCCTAACGAATTTGGTGATAGCCATAGCTTCAATGTTTCTTTGATCTTTCTTTTTATGATGTAGGGCTTCAGAATTTGTGGACGAATTCTCTCCAAGACAGGGAGCATGATGCATTTACAGATGAGGCTTTTGAGGAATAAGAGGAAGAGGACATGAAAGAATAAAAGCAAGAAACATGGCTAGAAAATAAAAAAAAATAAGAAAAGAATTTTGAAGGAATATAAAGAAAAGGAAAAATTAGAGCTTTGAAAGAAGAAATTAAAAGAATCAAGCAAGTAAAACTCTTAAAAGAAAAAGGAACTTGATAGAAGTAGATAATTGGTGGAAAGTAACTTGAGAGAAGTTCATTAAATCTTTAAGCTCTCTAAGGTGCGCTCCATGACTGTTGGAACCACTTAAAGTGCCGCCCCATGTTCTACCTTGTGTAATTGGTTTGTGAGTCTTCTTTTTTATATGTTGTTCAACTTTCTCAATTATACTCAATGTGGGACCTAGACTCACACTTGGATACCTAAAAATCACTTTTGAAACAAGGAATTCTCACATAGGATTCTTCATTCACGTATTCATCAATGAATGTAATAAAATAGACAGACCCTCTGAATTTCTTGAAGGTGGTTAACTCTTGAAAGAAACTCTATTTGCTTCCTAACAAAGTATTGAGAACATTTCTAAATGTATCTTTTTGAAATCAAACAATACATTCTTTCTCGCTAAAGCTCACATTCTCACTCATATGCACAGCCTCTTATACTATAAGTTTATTTCATCAACAAACTCAGTTGTATGAACAACATCTTTTACAATTTTAGTCTGACTTATGTAAAATGTAGAGTGCTTAGTACCCTTACCCCCAACCATGGAACCTTTAGTGAGCTTCTAGCTATCACTTGAAAATAGTTGTTATAATTTTCATCACAAATGTTGGCAATGCTATATATTTTGGTTTTTGATTAAAAATAAACCCAAATTAAATAAAATACACTACAAGAAAAAAGTTATTTAGACACCAATTTTAGCTACCAAATAAAATAATTGATTTAGATACCTTAGTATATGTGATATAAAACCTTGGTAGCTAATGTTAGATACCAACTATTTTGACTTAATTGGTTACTGAATTCAATAATTACTTTTATTTTGTAGATTTAACAACCAAAACCTAATTTGGTTGTTATTTTGGTCATAATTAGCAACCATTTTGTTTGGTAGCTAAAATTGGTGTCTAAATAGCTTTTTTTTTTTGTAGTAAATGTTACATGTCATTTAATTCTTCTTCAATTTTTTTAAAGATTCTGGTTAGAAAATACTGTAAATTTTGACATTTTAGCTAGGCTAACATCTAAAAATTCACCATTCATCTGACATAATATGAAAAAAATTGATTAAAGAAAAAAAAATAAATAACAAAAAACATGAGGAGTCCTATCAAACACATGCAAAAAAGAACAAACGAAACAAAAAGAGGTGAAACTTACTACGAAAAAAATAAAGTCTAATATAATCATGTAAAAATAGAATATCAGACAAATTCAACCCTATTTTCAAATATAAATTAGCCAATCCATTTGCACAACTACTATCCTCCCTAAATATATAAGTTACACTAAAATGTATAGTAATACAAAATACAATCACTTATGTGATCTATCTTTAAGAGTTCAAGGAATACTATAAACTGAACTGAAAGCTTGACAAAACAAAGAACAGTCACACTCTAATCAAAGCTTTCAAACCTTTCAATTGAATATATTCAATAGCAAAATAATAACTACCACTTTAGCATAAAAAAATTTAATTTAATCCAAACAACTTAGATAACCCATATAATCTACCTCTTATAAATCTAACAAATCATATATATATATATATATATATATATATATATATATATATAATATAATATAATATTTTGTAAAGTTTAAAATATAAATATAAAATGAGTTCATTTATTTATTTTATTTGATGTGATTCGATTTAACTTTATTTGAATTTTAAAAGAAATTTGAAATCAATCCAACTTGAGTAACCCGTTATAAACTTAACAACATGTGCATACGTATATACAATATTATATAAAATTTAAGACATAAATATAAAAAATGAGTTTTTTTTGTTTTCTTTCCATTAAATAATGTTTTATTTTGTTTTAGTATTTTTCTTTAATAATATAACATTTAATTTATTAGGATTACTTTTCTTTAACCTTATTCGAATGTTGAACATATTTTTATCCTTTACTGATAACTAAATTAAACACATTACATTTTCTACTAGATACATAATATTGTATAAAAATAGAATAATAGACAATATTAATATCTAAACAACTAATTTTGATTTAATTTGATTTGGAGTGGATCCAAATTTTTAAATCATAAACCGAGGTTGAACTCTTAAAAAAAATCCAAATAACTCCAAAACATTTCTTTTTAATTCATTATACTTTTCTTTTTTTGGAGATTTTCAATTTTTTTATTGATTTGGTTCTAAACACCAATAATGTTTCCACAAAGATTAATGTGCATGAACCTTTTTATTAGTTAGTTTAGAATAATATAGGTAAGATATCAACTAGTCAAACTCGAAATAATGATTTAATTAATAAGTTGAAATAAAATTAAATAATATTAGGAAATAAAAAAAATAACATTTAAGGAATAATAAAGTGATCATTAATAATTTATTATTAATTTTAAAAATGTTGACAATAATTTTTTTAATTTTCAATTTTTTTATTGATTTGGTTCTAAACAACGATAATGTTCACACATGTATTAATTGTTGACTCACACATATATTAATGTTCATGAACATTTTTTTTAGTTTATAATAACCTAAATCAAATAACGAAACGAGTCAAACTCTAATGAATAATGACTTAATTAATAAGTTGAAATAAAATAAAATAGTATTGGGAAATAAAAAATAACATTAATGATTTAAGGAATAATAAAGTGATCAATTAATGATTTATTAATAAATTTAAAAATATCATTAATGATTTATTAATAAATTTAAAAATATCATTAATGATTTATTAATAAGTTTAAAAATATCATTAATGATTTATTAATAAGTTTAAAAATATCATTAATGATTTATTAATAAATTTAAAAATATCATTAATGATTTATTAATAAATTTGAAAATATCATTAATGATTTATTAATAAATTTAAAAATATCATTAATGATTTATTAATAAATTTAAAAATATCATTAATGATTTATTAATAAATTTAAAAATATCATTAATGATTTATTAATAAATTTAAAAATATCACTAATGATTTATTAATAAATTTAAAAATTAATTAATTAATGATATGAAATAATTAATATTTATTTTAAATTAAATACTTAAAAATTAAAGTGTATAATGACTTTGTATTAAGAGATTATATTTGATCGGTGTAGTATATAAAGTGATTATGATTGGTTTTGTTTTGTTGAATTTAGTTAATTTGGTCTATTATTATTCTAAATCAATTTGTAATGATAAATTATGAGATGTTTGTATTAGAGGGTGAGATGAACAAAATGTTAAGTCTTGTGAACAAGACTTTTTATTCTAATAAAGAAATCTTCTTTCGTGAACTTATCAATAATGCTTCTAATGTAAGTACTCTTTTAGTTTGATTCTATACTTTTATATATATATATATATATATATATATATATATATATATTTATTTATTTATTTATTGTAAGTGTTATTAATCATTATATGTATGTATAGGCTTTGGAAAGAATTCAATTTGAAAGGCTTACGGATAGGAATATTTTAGATGACGGGTTAAGCATAAGATTGGTTCCTCACAAGAGTAACAAAACACTTTCTATCATCGACATCGGTATTGGCATGACTGAATCAGGTAGAATAGTGTTAATATTTTACATCCATTTGCATTTGTACTGCATGCTCATTAATTGTAGTGTTTTGGTTATGTGTTTGTTTTAGATTTGGCATACAATTTGGGAGTTGGCTTCTATTCTGCTTATTTGGTTGCTCACAAAGTTGTCGTCACCACTAAGCACAATGACCATGATGATCAATATATATGGGAATCTCAATCGGGTGCCTCCTTTAACATTACCAAGGACATTAATGCCCAACAACCTTCAAGGGGAACCAATATAACTCTCTACCTCAAGGATAACCAGGTTCACAAATTAACTCATTCACTTCACATAATTTTTTTTGTTATTACTTTTATTCATTCATTTTATTTAACAGTTGGAGTACTTGGAAGAGAATACCATAAAAAATCTCGTTATCAAATATTGTCAACACATCTCCCATCCCATTTACCTATGGACTGAAAACTCCGAAGACCATTGGCTACAGATTAACAATTGGTTGAATAACCGAGAGAGGGTCAACAATTTTGCAACTAAAAAGTTTATGAATCACATACCAGATGATCTTGTATTCTCCATCATTTCTAACCTCCCTTTCAAATCTCTCAAGAGATTTGGATGCCTACAAAGATCATGGACCCTTTTGTTTGAAAATTCTCATTTCATGAATCTATTTCGTAATAATTTCATATGTAATCATCATTCTTACTACGATGATACATCTCTCATTTTAAGTACCGTTGTACCTTACCCAAATAATATGAAATCCACCTTATTTTCAATTTCTGGTGAGAACTTTCAAAATATGGAAAAATTATACTTTCCAGATCAGCTTCAGGAGGATTATCATTATGGATATGGTATTTTGGATAGTGTTAATGGAATTCTTTGCCTATACCAACTAGAATTTGGAAAACACTTAGCATATTTGTGGAACCCAACTACCAATGAAATCAAGGTCATTCCTCCTAGTCCAGTTGAGTTTGTTCCACATTTTATTATTCCTTCAATTCATTATCACGGATTTGGCTATGATAGTGTTACAGATGATTATAAGGTGATTAGGCAAGTGGGTACTTATCCAGCTGGTAGAGAGTGTGACGACATCAGGGATTCTTTCGATTTTCGCTCCCTCCCACGTGAATGGCAGATGTATAGCCTAAAAAGTGATTCTTGGAAGAAACTTGAACTTGAATATTTTTCAGTGCCTCCATTGAGATATCAAACTAATGAAAATTTCTATTTTGAAGGAATGTGTCATTGGTTAGGTTATCATGAGCGTCCCAAAGAACTCTTGGTATCATTTGACTTGGAAAACGAAGTGTGCATTACTACGCCTGTACCTTTAGACATACCCATGGAAATATATGATAATTTTGATATGTATTACGTGAATACACACTTATTGTTATTAAATGGATCAATTGCTTTGATGTCGAGTTATGATAGTGACAACACCTTTTACATATCAATTTTGGGTGAAGTGGGTAATAAGGAAACATGGACTAAACTCTTTGTTTTTGAACCCACACCTCCCCTTGCATTTTCTATAGGAGCATGGTATTTGGGCAACATAGTCTTTCAAACACATGATGGTGATCTAGCCTGGTTTGATTTAAGTACCCACACAGTTCAGAAGCTTGGTATCAAAGTACACGGTGGTGACTCCCAATTAGTAGTTTATAAGAAAAGTCTTCTTCCAATTGAAGGAATAAATAATTAATTATCTTTCTTGTTTTTCATTTAAGTTGTTGATGTCTGGTTACCATAATTTCACCTTGTACATGTTCAAAATGGCTTGTCAATTTTGCATTACCATAAAGCATATGATAAATTTTACGAGTTCGTGTTTATTATTAGATATGTTTAGTATATAGTTATTACTCGTCAGGCATCGTTATAATCTTTTAATAGCGTATTATCTATAATATTTTGTATTGTTTTTTATTTATATTTTTGTATTGATTACAAGAAAAAAAAAGGAAACGCAAGTTTTCATATGGAGATATTAAAGAGAGGAACTTTTAAAGTTAATTTAGATAATTTTACACATCAAAATTGAAGGAAAACAACATTAGCGTTACTAAACAACATGGAGATAAATATAGTTTTGTTATTAGTGTTTAACTATTAGAAACAATAAATCATAATTACTTAACAATATCAAGATGAACTTAATTTGTAAAAAGATAATTGGAGGTGATTGAAATGTTTAAGGCAATCCACACCATAAGTCTAATATATTCTTTTGAAGAAGTTTTCTTGTTCTATTTAATTTTAGTTTCTAAAATATATTTGTATCTTTAAACTCTAACCTCTTGGGATTAATTCTTGATGGTAAAAAGGCAAAAGTCTAAAGATTTATGAAGAACAAATTTCAATCCATCAACCTACCCCATTTGTTTAAAGGGATAAAATAATAATGGAGAACTGTCTAGTTACCACAATTTTAGCTAAGAAGATAAAGTTTTAAGGAAGAATACTCTACATTTAAGAATAGAAATAGTAAGATTTTTTCTATTCTTTTTAGTTTTGTAGCTAACTTTTACATCTTGTAAAAGAATGTAAATAAGAATAGAACATTTGTTATAGAATTAGAAATTTTTCTTGTGTAAGAAGGAAGACCATTATGAGCCTCAAATTGGATTTCAATTAGGGTAGATTGGATGGTCAAAATCCTAGTTACTAAGTCAATTTTGTCCACTCCCAATTCACTACAAGAAATTGTGCATTTATCAGTGAATAATTATCGCGGCATATATATCCGCCGTAAAATATCGTTATCGAAGGAAAACTACCGACAAAAATCTTTCAGTAAATTGAGTGTCAAATTATTTGTCGGTAAAATTCATTAGTAAAATTCATTTGTATATTGAGTACCAAATTATCCGTTGTTAACATCCGTTGGTAGATTTAACACAAAATTTATCTATCTATAAAAGTTGTTGTAAATTCAAAGCCAAATTATCCACAAGTAAAATTTGTTAGTTAAATTAAACACTAAATTATCTACCAGCAAAAATCCATCAATAAAAATAATTATGATAAAAAGCATTTATGATGGTAATAATAATAATAATAATAATAATAATAATAATAAATATGGTAATAATAATAATAATAATAGTAATTACAACAGTAATTGTAACCCTCCTAACCCACCCCCCACTCTCACTTTCTTTTCTTATTTTGTTTCTCTCTAACTCTTCCAAACTCTCTCCCTTCTCTCTAACTTTTCTCTTTCCATATCTCAAATAATAGTAACTTTTCTTACTTTATTAGAATTAACTTATTCCGTATGTAATTACATATGAATTTGGATTTGTAGGTAAAATTCATCTGCAACGCCAAATTTACCTACAAATTAGGATCTGTATGTAATTACCTAATATTAAATTTATGTACGGATAAGAATCTGTACATAATAATCCGTAGGTAAATTAAAATTTCTTGTGTTGAATTCTCTACTTTGGTTTGGTCTAATGTTTTACAATAGATAAATCTTTGTATTGATGTAGATTGAGTTTTGTGTGAGCTTCTCTATATTAGAGAAATCTACGTAATGATCTCAAACTTGTTCTTACTTGATTGAGTTTTATTGCTAATGTTTATATTGTAGACCTTTGCTTCTAATACATGATCCTAGAGGTTGAATGATATTGGGAATACGTTCAACTTTCATAATTCAATCAACCATAGAAGTATAGCTACCGGAAACAGAATGCAATCGTTGGTTATTATGTTCTAGTATGTTGATCTTAATGCAAGGAGCAAATCTAATCAGGTCAAGTAATTAATTGATTGTTCTTCAATTTTTAAATAACTATGATTAAGGAATTAACTTAGTTGAGCAATAGAAATAAAAGAGTAGTTATAAATTGCATATCTAAATGGGGAATGCAGATTTGTTTGAGTTTTATTTAATCACAATCCTTGATCTTAATATAACTCCAGCACTTGTCTCAATTTATTTATTCTACCATTCTTGTTTATTTAAAATTTTAATGTGTTTTATCCTTGTATATTTGCCATTAATGACAAAAGAAACATCAATAATTTGAAGACCTTTTAATCCTTGAGGATACCACAACCCCATTTTCAAGTGTACCACAATTGGCTCAGTCCACTTGTTGAGAGACCTCACATGGATCTATACTAATATACAATAATGATATATACCACTCATGGATCTATACATCAAATGACATACATCAATGATATAGGTCACACATGGACTTATCGTCTTTCGAAAGACTTATTAAGTATGTTCCTATCAGAGACTATTATCTAATTCATTCTTTAAGGATCAAAGTAAGTTAAAACTTTGGAACTAGTGACCATATCGCCCCCATATTCAGATTCTTTATTCTAAAGTACTATGAAAAGATTAAAACTAGCTTCCCTTAAATCACTTTTCTTAACTATCCTAATCAATATTGATGAACAAATCATACAAAAAAGAAGGGAACAAAAAATCTTTGGGTTAAATATAAACTTACTATGTTTGAGAATTTGATTAAAAAAATGATCCCTGACTCCTTGGCTAGTGCAAGGTATGATTAGATTTTGAAATAGATGAGATATGGAAGGAGAAAAAATTAGAGAGAAGGGAGAGGGTTTGGAAAAGAGGGAGAGAGAAGAATAAGAAAAGAGAGTGTGGGTGGGTTATGAAGGTTACAATTACTATTGTAATTATTATTATTATCATAATTATTCCTATTATCATTATTATTATCATAATTTTTTTTCAATGGATTTTATTGACAAATAATTTGACACTTAATTTACCAACAAATTTTATCGATAGATAATTTGACACTAAATTTGTCAATGAATTTGACTACTGGATAAATTTGGAGTCCAATTTACCGATGAATTTGAACAACAGATAAATTGGTACTTAGTTTATCAATGAATTTTATTGACGGATTTTACCCACAAATAATTTGACGTTCAATTTATAGAAGGATTTTACCAAAAGATAAATAAAAATATTATAAAATTGAGGATTTGTGTTATTTGTCGGTATTTTTACTTCAATAATGATATTTTACAACAGATACGTATCTGTCGGTAATTATCGGTTGATAAATTCATAATTTCTTGTAGTGAATTGAGGATGGACAAAAATTGACTTGGTAACTAGGATTTTTGACCACCCAATCTATCTTAATTGAAACCCAATTGGAAGCTCATTATAGTCCTACTTTTTACACAAGACAAATTACTAATCTTATACAAAATTTCTACTCCTATTTACATTTTTTTTTTACAAGATATTAAATTTATTAACAATATTAAAAATAGAAACAATATTAATATTTTTATTCATAAATATAGAGTCATCTTTCTTGAGGCTTTATCTCCTTAATCAAAGTTATCGTAACTAGATGATCCTCCATTAGTTCTTCATCCCTCTAAATAAAGAAGATATGATAATGAATTGACCTTTGTTCTCCATAAATCTTTAGACTTTTACTTTTTGTTCTATCAAGAATTAATCCTTAAAGTTTAAAGATACAAGTATATTTTAGAAAGGAAAGTTAAATAAGCATGAGGACTTTTTTCACGAGAACACTAAACTATTTATTAGTAATATTACGGATTTTAGATAACAAAACTATATTTATCTTGATATTTAATATTATTTTCCTTCAATTTTGAGGTATAAAATTATTCGAATTAACTCGAAGATTTTCTCTTGAATTTATAAAAAACAATACAAAATATTATAGATGATATATGTTTTCTTGTTTTAGTATCGTGCAATAAGTCATCTTATCATTTCAAATATATTCTTTCCATAAATTGTGAATAGAGTCATTGCAAATGTTCATTTAAACGTAATTATGCTAGTTATACTTATAAAATGTTATTTTAAATTATGCTAGTTATACTTATAAAATGTTATAGTTATATAATGTTATGCTTTCGATTTTTTTAAAAATTAATTAAATTAATTCTAATAAAGAATTTTCAGCGTAAATACTTTTTTTTATATCTACAAATGATTCACTATTTATGATTCATTTATCTTTTAATAATTTATTATTAGATCGTTTAGAGTATATATTACTCTAATTGAAGATTATAACTTTGCGTGACGAGTTATTACTATATATTAAATAAATCTAATAATAAATATGAACTTGTAAAAAATTATAATAAAAGGTATAACGGTACAAACTAATGATTTTGCTGTTTAATTATATTTATTATCATCCAAACTCTAAATAATTATAAAAAGCTTCTTTTTTTATTTCAAACAATAACAAATGTTTAAATGTAAAAAATCATTTTAAAAATTGAAATAAAAATAATATCAGATTAAAAATAATAATGATTGCATATTTAAAACAAAATTATATGTACAACATTCACATTATGAAAGGGTTTCATAATTTATCATATGCTTTATGATAATGCAAAATTGACAAGCCATTTTGAACATGTATAAGAGGAAATTATGATAATCAAGTCATCAACAACTCAAATGGAAACGAGAAAAATAATTAGTTATTTTGTTCTTTCAATTGGAAGATGACTTTTCTTTTAAACAACTAATTAGCTGAAACCCCTATGTACTTTGACACCAAGCTTCTGAACTGTGTGGGTACTTAAATCAAACCAGGCAAGATCATTATCATGTTAGGAATTCAAGTGCAAGTCTAAGTCTCACATTAAATAAAAATGAGAAAGTTAAGCAATATATAAGAAAAAAGACCCATAAACCTACTATCTTAAGGTTTTGGGTTAAAGGTGGTGTCATTCCCTTATGTATGTTTGACTCATTTCTCCTTCTTGTGAGATCTCCCTGGTTATGCCCTCTCGAATTCTCCCAACAACCACAACAAATGGTATCATAAATACAACACATCATGTGTTTGAAAGAGTATGTTGTCTAATCTAAAAATAAACACGTAAGCAAAATACTACAATTAATGAGCATGCAATATAAATGCATGCAATACAAATGCAAATGGATATAAAACATTAACACTATTCTACCTGATTCAGTCTTGCCAATACCGGTGTCGATGATAGAAAGTGTTTTGTTACTCTTGCGAGGGACAATCTGAAAGTGTTTTGTTACTCTTGCGAGGGACCAATCTTATGCTTAACCCGTCATCTAAAATGTTCCTATTTGTAAGCCTTTCAAATTGAACTCTTTCTAAAGCCTATACATATATATAATGATGGATAACAATTACAATATATATATATATATATATATATATATATATATATATATATATATATATATATATATATATATATATATATATATATATAT
>Ga0099825_1000686_pt1 | contig 38306 bp, 20 predicted proteins | sample SiratroredBW_FD_76838 | JGI IMG/M metagenome (GOLD analysis project Ga0099825, IMG submission 76838) | Root nodule microbial communities of legume samples collected from California, USA - Siratro red BW | ecosystem: Host-associated > Plants > Roots > Nodule | place: USA: California | collected...
ATTTATTATAAATATATATATATATATATATATATATATATATATATATATATATATATATATATATATATATATATATATATTTATTTATTGAAAATATGTTTTTAAGACACTACTTCTTAGTGTAAAGTATTATTTTTTAAAATAAAAAATAAAATTTAATTATTAAATAAGAATAATATTTGCAACATAATATAGGGAACAATAAAAATGTTTATTTCTATGAACATATTTAGGTTCTAAATTAACAATACCCTTATAGTGTTAGTATATATATAATTTTAGTATCTTTATGAATAAGCTTAATTATTCAAGTTTGAGAATAATTTGTTGTACACTAATCAAATCACATCTCAAATATCACCTATAATTAAAATAATATTTTTATGACTTTCACTCTATAAATAATAATAATAATATATAATATATAATAATAATAATAATAATAATAATAATAATAATAATAAAGATATGATTTTTCAAATTCAACCATAACATATGTTATAATAATCTAGAGAGAAAGTAATTTTATTTCCACATTTCCAAACCTATATGAATTCCTAATCCTTTTAGATAAGTTAAAATATGAAAAATAATTTTAATTTGATCAAAGTATCTTGTATATAAGGATTGAGGTATAATATGGAAAAAAAAATTTACTATTAATGATTATATCTAAGAAAACAAATAAGTCCGTATTAATAAAAAATCTCGTTTTCCTTGATTATATGAAAGAAGAAAATTTAAGTTTAGATCTAAAACAAATACTAATTTCACTAACATCTATCATAATTAAATTTAATGTCCTTCTTAACAAACCAAATCCGAGAAATGTTTAAAAATAATAATAATAATTTACTTTATCATAAGTCTATCCACCTTAACGACTAAAATTCATGCTTTCTTTATATCTTTATATATTATGAACTATGAACGTAGTGGATAACTTTATAGATAATGATTGAATTATCTTTTGTATTTTTTTAAAAATAAATTTTTTAAAGTCTAATAAAATAATTCAGATATCGACTAAATCGAGCAACAATTATTTTTATTATCACTTTATTTAGCTAATAGAATTTAGGAATCAAAATTATTTTTATTATCACTTTATTTGACCCATAGAATTTAGGAATCAAAACTAATAGAGTTTCAAATCTTTTTAAAGTATTTCATATTTTTTAAGATTCTATTATTCACCATCTTCCATACATCTATATCTAGGGTTGTAAGATTTATATACTAAATGATGAATTTTATTTATCTTTCTTCTAATAAGAAATTATGTTTGAAAGAAATTTAATTTCTATATTTTTAAAGTGTATCTACTTTTCGCTAAAATTTCATCTTTTACATCCATATATATATATATATATATATATATTCTTTGTTTAATTGTTTGAGTTTAATTAGACTTTTAATTTTTCTTTTTCCTCTGAGACTTGTAGGATTATTACAAGTTTCTTTCTCTACAATATATATATATATATATATCCACAAAGAAAAACAAGGTGTCAATAATGTCCATAAGAACTCTATCAACTTCTAGGAAATAAATTTTCTTAATTATGTTGCTACCAATCCAAATTCATCAAGTTGCACCAATTGATCTTATGTAAGAAGTTGACAACCCTCTCATAAGAAAATTCGTCTCATACCTTTAAATGTTTAATTATCTCACTAAAATCAACTAACAAAAGTCATTGATTAATGTGAGATATTAGAACAAAGCACCACAAATACTCCCATCTCTCTAAAGGTTGCTTTTACGTTACTATAGATTGTACAATTCAATTGCAAGAATGTTTTGGAAACATGTATGACTATTGTTTGAGAAAAAGATATCATACTTTTAGATCTGGAAGTTACTGGCCTGTTAAACTACAATTCAAATCCATCCTACATGACGTTGGGCCTCAATCTTACAAGTCTCAACCCAAAAAGAGTGTTAAAATTATACTTTAGTTGCAAAAGAGTAACGAGTTTTCCAAAAAAAAATATAGCAATGCTAATTATATATACAAGCAATATGCATTGAGTTGCTTTTATCCATAACATTTGTTCCAGACAAATTTTTCATGAGATTGATTGCCATAGAGGCTTATGCAAAATCACATTATTATAACTAAACATTCTAAACATATCAAGTGGTAGACTAGATATATGTAATGATAGTATATTAAAATATAAATTTTAAATTTAACTCAACATTGAAAGTAAGGTGAGATTTATATTTATTTATATGCTGAAATTTAGTATTAGAACAATTGATAATAAAAAGATTAATAATTTATGTAAAGTTAATTTGTCCACTTTTCTATAATTAATCTATTTGAGTAATTTAAATAAAAAATATCTTTACCTATTTTAGAAAAAGCTAGATTGACATATAAGAATTGAATATAGATTAAAAGAGATTGGCGAGATGATTTCATTGTTTCATGTGCAACAAAAAAATCTTAATTAGTAGTTGAGGTTGTCTTCATAGAGGGTTTCATCTCATTATCCAGGTGTCTCTGTTATTAATTTGGATTTGTCCTCTATTTATTATTAATGTATGTTACTGTTAGATACTTTGCAAAAGAATATATACTTGGATTGTCTAGGTTTCTCTTGGAATTAAAAAATAAGGTATAAATAATTATTTCAATAAATCATTAAGAGGAGGTTTATTAATAAAAATTATTAGCTTTAATATATCTTATAAAATGAAAATGTCTTCAAGAGATGAATTTATACTAGATCTGGGACAAAGTAAGAAAAGAACCTGAGAGATGACCAAATAAACATAAAAGGAAAAACCAGAAAACAGTATGGATAAGTAATGTTCTAACTAAAAAACTAATACTTATCTTTATTTCTAGAACAATATTCATTTTATTTTATTATATATTATCAAAATATATGTATGTTTATAATAATATTACCCTTTTATTCTAACTAAATAATATTTAAAAATAATAATTTATATTTTAAAAATTATTTCCTTTTGAATTATAAAAATATATTTAATATTTCTTCTCTTATTTAATATAATATTTTATTATTAAAATTGTAAAAACTATAAAAAAATTAAGATTTTAAATCCAATTTTGGTACTTAAAAAAATTTAACTTGATATTCTATCTCTCATTTTTCAAAAGTAATTTTGGTTTAGTACTATGGTTAACAGAAAATATTACTCGTTCTTCAATTACATAAGATACTAATAACAAGATTTAACAAAAACATATATTGTCCGATTATATATTAACGATAAACCAAAATGACTTAAAATATGGAGGTAATTAAATTTTACAAGAACACAATGTAAAATTACAAAAACTATAAGTTCCAAAAGTGGATTTAAACTAAAATCGACTAAAAAATAAACAAAAAAACATTAAATATTTTATAAATCATATCGATTGCTTTTACTGACTATAAATTCTTTTGAATAATACTTATTTAATCACAGGTTTATTCAAATTTTGTAATAATCTTAATGAAAAAAACTATTGAAATATGAATTTTATAATATTCTTAATAAAAAGACAACTAATAAAATATGAATTCCTGTAACACATTCAAATACATGTACCAATTTTGCATCTTTTGATAAAAACAATGACTTACATATAGAACATAATTTTTGAGGACATATATGTTCAGTGATTATTTTCAAAAATAAGTTAATTAAGCAGTAAAATAAAGAAAGGCAAGAGAAGGAATCATAGGAAATGAAGGAGTTGTTGTAGAACAAGGAGGGTCATCAAAAATAGAATTATAATCAGAGATGAGAAAAAAAAAATGTACTAATGTATAAGTTAGGCTGAAACTTATACTTTTCTCAAACTTTATCTCCAAAGGTCCCCACAAGATTTATTTTAATTTTTCAAAAAATGTCAATCATGATGGCTGAATAATTCAAGTGGGATTGGTAATCACCTAGAAGTGATTGGATAAAGGTTAACACCAATGGAGGTGCCAAAATTGTACCAGGTGTTGCTCCTTGTAGAGGTATTTTCAGAAACCAAAGTGTTGTGGTACGCACAGAATATTGGTTTAAACTATGCATGTTTGTTGATGCATTGTTGGCAGCATTGATGGCAATAGAAAAAGCGGAGCAAAAGGGTTGGTGTGATATCTGATTGGAATTAGATTCATTTTGGTCATCGAGGCTTTTAATTTTAATAATCCCATATTGGTAGCTTGGAAGATTAGAAATAGATGGTTTAATTGTATACAATTTACAAAAAAAAACGAATTTTAAAGGCAATTAATTGTTGTGGAGAACAACTTGCCTTACACGAGACAAAGGAAGGTTTGGTGGAATTCAATTCCTAATTCTACTGTGGAAGATTTCTTTCTCAGTAGGTATAATCTTCCTAATTTTAGATAGATTACTTGAGCTAGGGTGCTGGGCCTCTGTGTTGGACATAGCTGTTTTTTGGTTCATGGGTTTGGTTTATGTCTCCCATCATTTGTATAAATAAAATTACATGAAAAATATCAACATTATTAAAGAAATATATAATTTATAATTAATTGTAAAAAAATGTTAGTTGGGAATAAAAAATACAGTGTTAATTAAAATGAGCAGAAAATATCATGAAAGATTCCATTACCGAATTATCATCGCCGAGGATAATCCGGGTTCTTTTACTCTAAATCGCATAACTTACTCTAAATCCTATTTAACAATAAAACAAGTAAAGAAACCTATGTTTGTTATCTGCTATTTTTAAATAACGTTATCCTTTCATTAATGGCTTTAGTGATAAAACAATGTTTAGCAATGGAAAAGAAATATCACGAAAGATATTCTTGCATATTGCAACGTTGCCATAGACTAATTCTGGAACACTGCGTGAGAGCAGGAAGTCACACTTCTGAAGGCAGATAAACGTAAACAATAAAAGCAACTACTGAATCACAGGATGAATTAAACAGTTCAAATCACTTCATTAAAAAGCAAACACTGGGAAACACAGAATTATGGACATACAACCAATTAGCATATGGTTCTTTTGGTCAAAGACATCATGAAACCTAAAACACCAATTCCCAAAACCCAGAATACAAGGTCAAATAATATATATAATAACACATCCCCACTAAAAATTAATTAAAACAAAACAAGACAGTATGAAGATAAGTTAGACCTAATAAATTATACCAAGGCAATGCTGCTCTCACCACCGGGTGGCTTCCGTACGCCACCTAGGTAGTCTCTTGCTTCTACCTTTCCATCTGCAAAGATGTTGCTGCCAGTCATCTCTCGTAGTTTAGCCCCACTCAATGATTTCTCAGCAGATGAAGGTGGCACATCACCTTTGAATATGTCATTCCCGGAAAGTTCTGCATATTTCTTGTCATAGATCTTCTTTGCTGTTTTTATTGGTTCCCCAGCAGCGTTGGTTTCGCCTTGATCTCCATCGGCCTGTAGACCAAGATCAACCCACTTATTTAAAGATGCCCAATGATAAATGCTAAACAAAAACATCACAGTATGCACAGTGCATGAAGAACATCAACTTTACTTCCTTGTAAAATCATTGCACAGCTGACCTGTTTATCTAAAAAATGTTCAATATACATTTTTTCCCTTCTCAAGGGAGTGTGTTCCCCCACCAAGCATAATACCTAATCACATATACTGAAGGCAAACGGTGGATCCGTCCCAAACCAATTTTGCCTCATTCACAAGAGATAGATATGGAACCCAGTCTCTTGCTAAGGGAAAAGCGCGGTTGCCACTCATGCCAAACAGAGTTGATTAACAGAGTCCTATATGCACTCTTTCCACTTAGATGCTATGAAAGTATCCAAATTTTAAATTTCTTGGGAGAGTCATAAAAATATGAAAAATATTCAGGGTTAGCAACTTAGAGTGGTACATACATGACGTTCTCCAATGCCTATGCTCCCTTTCAACTCAAGTATGCGAGGAGTTATTGGACTGGGTTTGATTTCTGGTGGCGGAGCAAATATGTCATGACCGCTGAGCTCCTTGCACTTTGCATCAGAAAGTTGTTTTTTCAATATAGCGTCTTCACTTTCCAAAGTTCCACTTAGCTCACGCTGCTTGGCCACCTCAGGCAAGGACGTGGGTTTTTTTGGAGAAATACTCTCCTCTTCACCAAAGGAGATATGGCTGATTCCAGCAATCGTTTGCTTTAATTCAACAATGAATAATAAAGCACCAAGTTAGCCAAAATCCATGACTGACAATATGTAAAAGCATACGTGTTCTTGCATGTACACACACATGTTCAGTACCTGGTACATACGCACTCCAGTCTTATTTGGGTTCGCACTGCCAGCTTCTGAGGGATCATCTTCTCCATTGGGTACAAATATTCCACTACCAGTTATCTCCTTCATCTTATACTCCGAACAAGGCTTTCTGGAAATTCCACAACTAGACAATTTCAGGTGCAACACACAGCAAAATTGATCTAGGAATATTATTAAAAATTTGAATTCATATTCATTTTAATCAAGCCTCGAATCATAATAAAGTAGGAACAAGAAAATGAAAAACACGAAATATAAGAAAAGGAAATCAATGTTCTGTATCATACTTCTTTATTCACGCAACCTCCAAGACTGGAACAAAGGGAAAGGGGGATAAAAGATAGACGAATAAACAGTGCTTTCTTCACTCAGAGACAATATATGGTCGGAACATGCAGTGATACGACCCATTTCCACAAAAGAGTGATAATGGTAGCTCACAAATTGACAGCGAAGAATTAGAACACAGAATATGAATGAGTGCTAGAGTTCGGGTTATGCAGGGACAAGAGTGAGAATGAACACATCTTGAATTTAATTTCTGGTCACTATTTAAATCTAGCCGGAGGTTGTAAATGTGACTTCCCAACACTAATGGTAAGGAACACATGTAGCCGAGCCGAACCGAACTAGCTCAATTCATCAGTTCACAAAGAATAAGACGTGGTGATAATCAGGAGGAACAAGAAAGCAAGGTTAAAACGATAGATCCGATCATCCAAATCCAACAAAAACAGCCAATCCCATTTGCCCCTTTTTCAAACACCCTCTTCAATTAAGGGGTGAACAAGTAAAATCAGAAGATTCTCCAAAGAAAGATTGAGACCAAAAACAGAAACAAATTAATGATCAAACATCAATGACAGAAAGAAACGGTAAAAATATACAGAGTCCCACACAAATTGTGTATACTTTGCAGAAAAAAGAACTAGCCCCTTTTGAAATTTCAAAACAAGACCAAATGGGTTAAAAGTTTTTACAATAAAAAAAAATGATGAGAGAGAATAGACTAGATCTCACCGTTTGTTTAAGCTCTCGACTTCTTCATCGGTGACCTGACCCCCAAAGACGACCTTCCTGATCCCATCGGAGGGCTGAAATTCCCAATAGAAGAAAAATAAATAAAGAAGCTTTAAAATCAGCGAAAGAAGAAAGAAAGAGAATATACCTGGTGGGAACGGGAGGCGGAGGAAGGAGGAGGTGGGGAATCGGAAATAGGAGTTTCCGACCAAGTAAGCAGATCTGCGGTTGAAGTGTGTGGCTTCCTGACCGGAGTGGTTCTCTCCATATTGCTGACTATTGCCCTGCTCGACCGATTAATCAACCCTTGTTAGCTATCACTCATTCCTCCCTCCCTCTTCACTCTTCAAAATCTCCCAATAAAACAAAACACAAAAAATGACAACAAAAAAAATGGAAGGGGGGACCGTGCCTGTTCCTGGGTGCGCAAGGTCGTTATGTTAATCCTCAGCACACAAATGACGACGATGACCTCCCGATCTCCAAGATTCTTTTTGTTTGCTCAATGGTAGGGAGAACACACCAGAAAGTGAATTTATTTATTTATATATATATATAAGGGCAGGTAATCTTAATGTGTAGAAAAAGAGACTGGGAGTGTAGAGTAGTAGAAACAAAGTAGAAGCTACTCTTCTTCTGTTTCAAAACAAAGCAAACGCCAACCACGCACGCACAAACACACTCTCTTTCTCTCTCTTATATAACCCTTCCGTTATCTTTCTCTCATTTATTTCCATTTTTTTTTAATTTTGCCTGTTAATTACTGTTTACTATGTCTCTCTCCTTATTTTTGAATCTCAAACCGCCCTGTATATTTGTATTTTGTAACTTGGGACTGTAAGCATGTGCGCCGCATGTACCGCCACATGTCGGTTGTTACAAGGGAGCACAGTTATATTACCTTTTTGCCCTCAACCCAAACCCAAATGCCTTTGTTGTCCCTTCTTAAGCAAATCACACCCACCCACTTTGTGAAGATGATGATTTTACCTTCTTGTTTTCTTTCTTTCCTATTAAATTTAGTCAAAAGATTAGCCACATAAGCCAACTGCTACTGAAAAGCATCGATGTAAAAGGGAAATAATGTAATATTTGTGGACTTTGATTTACCAAAAGATTATATCATGAAAGTTAGAATTGAAAATTACTAATTGGCACCAGTGATGAACTTTATTTGCAAATGGGAGGTATTTTTTTGAGAAGAATAAGAGTGAAGTGAAATTAAGAAGGCATGTATGTGGGTGGGTGATGGTATTCCTCTTTGGCAGGAAACAAAAATGTAGGTGGTCTTAGGGGTGTGGGGAAATGGCAACTAGTGGGTTCTACAGAGAAGCAATACACATTCCATGGGATCAGATATCTCGTGATGTTCATGTGCAAAAAGTCAAGCCCTGCCAACTAATTTCTGACTTTATAAAATTTTATTCTTCGGAAGAATGGAGGGGGAGCCATTCAGCCATTCAATCAAGTGAGCTTTTTCCAGAATTGTGAGATTGAGCTTCAATTCTCTTTCATTATTTTTCACTGAATCATAAACCATTCGTGGGACAGAAGCAAAAAACATGAAAAGGCTTCACGTGTGCCAAATGGGCATCTCTCATCAACGTTGTGATTCATAATTATCGACTTGGTGCTCTCATCAAAGATCAAAATCCCCTCCTCACATGCTCCCGACACAACCTTTACCTTTTCAGCTTTTCTTTTCCTTCTTTGGCAAAATGTCCACTCCGTAATAAAATCAATAAACATACCAAATAACAATGGCGAGGGTACTTTCGTCTCTCCAGATAATTTAGTGATTGTGGGAATGTAACGGTATCCAACCCAACGATAAAGTTATCCGTTAGAAAGCAAACTCCAACCGGTTTCCTGTAGCACTTATTTTCCCAATATTTCAAATTTTAAATTTCTTTTGCAACTCAATTCCACACTCTCTTACTTTTATTTTTTCAAAAAATGTTGTTTAGGATGCCGATGATAGTGACATGTTTCTTGTTTGTGTTTTTAGTATAATACTAATAACATCATGTTTTCTTACGAATTTAAATTAGGTAAAATACTTTTTTAAGTCTCTCGGCTATCTTGAATTTTGATTTTATCCTATTTAAAAATTTAATATGTCTTGGGAAGTGTTGTTTGCCCCTATTTACTCTTACTCTTAATCTCAGCTTTAAAAGTAAATGAAAGAGAATTACTATTGTATCCCTAATTCATTTTGGCTCCTCCCACTCCTATCTCCAATTTTTGATAGTCCGAACCTTCAAACCAAGGCCTGTTCTGGACAAAGTTGCGAGGTACCACCGGGCAGGACCTATAATAAAATAAGGACTCGAACTTTTTATATAATTATTTTATATTATTTTTCTAAATAAGTTAAAAACTATTTTTTAATTTTACATTTTTTTTTTCAAATTAGAATATGTTACATAATCAAAAATATTATTATACTGACAATTATTTTTTATTAGCGAGTTACATTTATAAATGTATATGAAATGAGTTTATAGTTTACAATATTATATGAAGTATCAATATCTAATAAATTAAGATAATAAATTTATAGTGTTTAGTGTTTTTTTACCATATAAGAAAGATAAATAAAAAATTATTAATAAAAAATAAACATGTGTTAATAAATACTACTTTTTAATATTATGTTCACAGAATCCACACCTATTTTTCACATAAGAAAATCCGATAAAATCACTGTAAATGAAATATAAAATGGATTAAAAAATTAAAATAAAATACTTATATATATATATATATAACTGTAACATTAAGAAATAGAAACTTGTTAGCCATTCAGTTCTTATTAACATTTCCACAATTTTTATCATAATAAATAATATATTTTGTTCACTCTTTTTACATTCATTTGTATATTCTACTCTTATAACATACATCAAAGTAGTTAAAATAGTACACGGATTATTTACCTTCTTATAGAAATAAATTCAGTTTAAATTTAATTTAAATTAAAAATAAATATAATTAAAATTTTATATCTAATTAATAATTAATAGTTTTTTCTGATGTAATTTTCACCTTCTTAATTGAATATAAGTTTCAATTTCAATTAAAATAAAATTATCATTTAATTAAAATTAATGTAATTAAAATTCAAAACAAATTTCAAACTTAATTAAGAGTTAAGAGTATTTTTTATTACACTGCTTATATTTTTTATTGAATCTACTCTTAATGTGAATCTTTTTTATTTCTTTTATAATATCTCTTAAATATTTTCTTTTATTTCTTTTCATTTATTTTTCTTTTAACGTAAACCGCTTTAATAAGTTGTGATTGAATATTGTAAACCTATTTTAAATATTTATTTTTTATTTAAAGTAGAAATACATTCCTAATTTTAATTTAATATTTTTTTTATATTTTTAATATCAACTAAACAATTTAACAAGCAAACTAAATATTAAAAGCTAATCTTTAAAATTCGAATGCACTTATAACATTCGTACGATTTATCCTTTTTTATGCTTTCAATATTCAATTTAATTTTTACTGTTACCAAAAACCTCAATTTTTTCTATCTCTTTTAATCTATCATTTTCAATATTTTGTTAAAATAATTATGAAAAGTTCAAATTAATAATATGTCACTATATAAATTATTTATGATAAATCCAAAATATAATTTATAAATTAAAAATATTTATCTATTATAGATTTTAAATATAATACAGTTTATGCCTTTAGAACTATTTATTATAAATTTTAAATAAATAAATCAAAAAATATTTTTAGTATGATAAATACTAGTTAATTAATTTCCTAGTATATACAATTGTAATTTTATAATATAATTCATGTTTTTGAAAAAAAAATATAATTTAAAATTATAAACAATTTTTCAATGTTATTATTTTTTCAAACTTTTAACGATAATTATAATGATAATTTAAAGAAAACTATTATTATAGAGATTAAATTAATTTTAAATCAATCATGATTATTGTTTTTATTACCATAACTATTATTATTATTATTATTATTATTATTATTATTATTATAAGTGAGTGATTATGATTATATATATATATATATATATATATATATATATATATATATATATATATTAAAGTTTAAAAAATTTTGTAGTTTTTTAGTTTCATCACCTATAAAATAATGTTGTTTTTATGGATTGTTGCATTTTTCTTATTCAAATAGGATCATAATATACTTATAATTATAAACATAAATATATATTAAAAGATAAATTAATATTTTAGTTAAGCATATAATTAATTTTGCACAATATCTAAATATCACTTCTATCATAAATATATGATTTGAGAAGATTAATATTAATTAAATTGAAAGATACTATAGCAACTAAGAATATTTTGTAATATAATAATTTGAATATAGAATTATTCAAAAATATTATACAATAAGGTGATGTTTACATTTTTATTAAAGTATAGTGACTTCTACTCTTAACTCGATGTACAAAACATCCATTGTTAATGATATATTTATCTATCTAATTTAGAGTATCATTAAAACATAAATATCGATCAAATCTCCTAACAGAATATTAACAAGATATTTCATCCACAACTCAATACAGTATATTATTGGTTTTATCAACTAGACTTGGTCTTTCATAATGGTATATCTTTAATCATTCAATATATAGCATCTTTAAGTATTTTGATATGCTTATATCTGACTTATCAACTCTGAAACACATCAAATTTATTATATAAACATAAATCAATTAAAAAAGATAGTTACCAAAGTATAATTCTCATTTAAGCAAACCATCGCTTGAACAAAAACATGACTTTGAACTACCAATGTCATTTAAGTAAAAATTAATAGAAATTCTTATTAGTCAAAATTGATTTTTATTTCATCAAAGTCTTATTAGTTATCTAATTGTGGTAAGGATGAGAATTGATGTCAGAAAAGTAAATAAAATGCAATTAGAAAAAAAAATGTTTTAGAGAGACGTGGTGATCAGTTTCATAAATAATTAAATAAGTTATTAAAATTTGTATTTATTCACTCAATAATTAATTACTATAACAATAATGGTAATAGATGATTCTATAATTACTAATTATAAAAACGATGATAATAATAATTTTAGAAATGTTGTTTATAACGGAGATTTTAATTTCAATTGCATTCTTTTGAGATTATGATGGATAGATTATGATTACAAATTTCCATTAAGAGTTTCTTATTCACAGTGACGAAGATAATCACGATTGTTGTTAACACTACTAATGTTTAATCAAATAATTTATATATATTATTCATTTTCTGCTTCACTCTCACGGTTATAGTTGAAAGTCAACTAACAGTAATTGATGATAAAATGTATAAAAAAAATTACTATAGTAATATATACGAAAAACAATCTAAATAATATATAAAATTTATAGAATACTGATAGTTGAGCAGTAAAAATGTTACTGTAGTCATTGGATCATATAGTTGGAATAACAAAAGGCATATGTTAGAAACTTTGAATAATGGTATCAGATTTTGATTCATCTTTTAAGAGAGGGATACATATGCAAAGTATAGGGTTTTCATGATTATATAGAGTTTGAGGTTGAGGTTGAGATTAGTAGCATTTTAGGGCGAACGAAAAATGGACCAGAAACCATGTGTGATAAAAATACGACAACATGTCCCACACTTTAGTGCTAACCTAACTTGAAGCACACCCAACCAAACACAATGGAAGGACCATTCCTTAAAAGAAGCCATAAGGTCAGTCTTCTACTAGGTTTTTATGACTCTTGATTTCCCTCCACCATCTACCCACTTAAAATAATATTTAAAATTGTCATTTATCTGTTTCCATCATGATGATATTTAGATAGCAAGAAACATATAGTTGGATATATAGTTTTTGTAATGTACCAAATGAGCAGTCCAAGCTGTATAGTTCATGTTTAAAATAATATACACTATGACAAATAATTAGCATCATTTTCATCTTAGCACTGTTTCCATTTATCTGCAATAAAAGGTTTGCCAGCTGTTGAGCTTTCATCCTAATTAACTGAAGAACTCTCCTCCAAGTCTGCATCAGGGTCTGGTAGTGACACCAGAAAAGCTTGCTCAGAATGGCAGCAAAATTTTAAAACTCTATTGTGACAACAGAGTCAAGCAATATTTCTGAATTTCTTAGCTGGTAAGCATTATTTGTATATATGTTTTGGATTTTACTATTGATAATATACATCGGGTTACAATTTTATTATTTAATTACCATCATTGTTGTATATTATAATTTTGTTAGATAATTTGCACAAGATTCCCATTGCAGTATTTGTAGCGTAACTATTCAATCTAGCGACAGAAAGTGTTAGCATTTGAATTAGATAGAAGCCTAGGGATGATAAATAGAAACATTTTGTGTAACTAGCTCTCATGCTAAAAGATTATCAGATTCATAAATTAGTAGTTTGTGCCCTAATGACGAAACAAGATGTAGGTCATGGTAAAAGACAGAAGAACTTCGATAGCCCAAAATTCACAGACATTTGTTAGGTCTAAGAAATGCCATCAAAGCTAAGTTTCCTGAGTTTCCCAAAAGAGTTTCCATTACCATTACAAAATCATATGGGGGTGAAGACCACCACACACCTCCAAAGGCAAAATTATTGAGCCTTGAGAAAGAGTAAGATGCAAAACATGCAAAAAAAAGTGAATTTTATTGGTAGTATACCATTTAAAAAACCTTCTCATGTCCAATCTCCAATAAGCAATTACGAAAAGAACATATAAACTCTCATTGTAGATCAGAGGCAAAATTTACGTGTATCAAGGGACTCCTTATATGTTATGTTGACACGCGGATACGTATATATTTTTCCACGTTCCAAATCTATATAAATTCACCTTAAAGAGATGTAACTTTGTTTTTAAGGCATTGCCACTCTATTCAATTCATTACTGACTTGAAAAATTGAAGTTTTTACCAGTATTATCAACTCCATTCACCGTATTCAAATCTACAAGAGAAAGTATAAGTGACATATTTAAATCCACCACACACCACAAATGTTTGGATTTGAAATAAATTTATGAAGAAATATGCGCTCTTCACCAGTTTAGGCCAATATCATAATGAAATTGAATTATCGAACTTCAATATTAAAACAGTTAGATAGCGGGTCGGCGAACAACAAGATATTACCAGTTGCTTGTGGTCCTCCATGCTTTAATTCATAGTATCATAAATCTATATTTCAAATTTTGTTTTTAATAATATTGCTTAATTGTCAGTTTAGCAATGCATGAGTTGTACTCATTTCAATTGTATTACAGCGAAGAGACTGAGTTGGGGTGGGTTTAATATAATAAGGCAATATGGATAAAATTACAACTAGTTGAGCTTTTGTTGGTTATTTGTTTATTAAGAATTGTGAGCAGAGAAGACATGTTTTTACTTATATATAAACTAACATGTTTGTACAATATAAGCAAAATATAAAACTTGTTAGTTAATAGATTGATAAACTAATATCTAAAAAATAGAATAAAAACATATTTATTTTATCAGTTAATATGAATTTTTTTTTAAATAAAATATCATAAAAGTTTAATATGTTTTTGTTAACTAGTTAAACACTCTCTCACGACTTTTATTGGAAGTACAAATTTTAACTTATCTTGGATACACATAAGAGGTAATTCATTCCTTTAGAGAATTTGAGAAGTTTTTATTGTTTTGATAATAAATTTTAAAAGAAATTGAAATTTTTATAATTTCGTTAAAGTATTTAGATTACTTAAAAAAACAGTTAAATTCTACATATTTTGGTCTTTTATAATTTGGGTCGATCTAAGTCTATATTGATTTGACTCCATCTAATATAGTATTAACACAACTTAGTGTGATATAATCCTAATCTAATCAACACAAGTTGAACTTGATTTAGCTAAACATAATTCGATAGAGTTAAACACTTGCATGTCTTTGATTTCTTTTATTACCAACATTTTTTTATTTTTTTTAATCCCAAATCTCTTTACCAAATTTGAAATTCATAATTCTTGTGAAAATCAAAATTTTACCTTAACTTTTTTGTCATTCTCTTAGTGAAATTTTCATGTGAGACATAGTTGGATTTATAGACCATTCTAAAACATTATACTCTTCTTCTACTACCTTCCAACTTTAAGATGACAAAATATCTTTGCAATCCAAAATTTATATCCTCACTATAAAAAATTAGTGGTAGATATGTATTTTTCTTCATTGGTGTTACTCTCAACTAAATATTCCTAAAAGAAATAAAGAGTCTTGTACTAATTTGTTGGTTATTTTTTAATGATAATTTTGTTAACATATAAATCAATGAATTTATAAAATGAGAAAAACAAAAAATATAAATTGATGAAAGATTATGTCTTAAAAATCATAAAAAAATTACTTCATAAATTAATATGAATAAAATAATATAAAAATGTAATATGTTTTGTCCATTAATTAGTTTCACCAGTTATATTTTCAACATTTTTAAAAATTATTTGTTTGTACTTAGGCCTAAATAGAGGTGGTAGAATACAAATATTTTAAGGCAATAACTAGACATGAAGTAATAATTCAATGCAATAATGATTTAAAATAGATGTACTAACGAGAATATATATGGTGGCTTTTGGTTTGTGCTGTGCAAGAGTCCATTGCAAGGGATATAATAATTTATATGTTGGCAGGAGGATGAAGACGAGAGAGACAAACAAACAGAAATTGGAAATTTGGAATAGCTGACTCACAAAAGACTAAGTTTAAAATTAAACACCTCTTCCAATGTCCACGCATGAATTTTTAAAAAGACAAAAAAAAAATTAAAAATATATTAGACACGCCCACCGTGGGGCTCGAACCCACGACCACAAGGTTAAGAGCCTTGCGCTCTACCAACTGAGCTAGACGGGCACTTGACGACAAATTAGCTACATAACTTAATATTGTTTTAAACTATCTGTTCTTCTTCCGTTTCTTCTTGCTGCCTAATGGCCATAGGCGTAGCAGTTGCCGGTATGTGCACGATTTCTCCAACACTCTCTTCCTTCAAGCACCCCACGCGCCTCTTCTCACGCGCTGCTTTCCCTGCAAAGCTTCGATTGCTTCCTTCAATTCGACTTCGAGCTTCTTCCACTGTCGTCATCGACACCCAAACCAATTCAACAGTAACACTTCTTCTCCCTACTATCGAATTTCCCTTTGACGCACGTATTAATTTTCCTTAGCACTTTTTGTCAAACACTTGCGTGAGGAACGTAATTTTGTGTTTAGGAATCTGTCGTGGTTGAAAAGGAAGTGGGCAACAGCAGGAACTCGTTGGCTTGTCCTGTGTGTTATGATTCCTTGACATGGAATGGTGGTCCTGGTTTGTCCGTGTTAGTCAATTTAATAATCGGTTATTTCCTTCCGCTATGTGTGTGAATTTGGTCACTTCTGCTCTTTAGTATTCATTGTGATAATTTTTTAACGCAGAGATACGATCAGTGGATCTAGTTTTCAATGTGGTACCTGTCAGAAAACATATGTTGCTAACCAAACGCACATTGATCTCACCGCAACAGGTGGAGCTAAGAGCTATGGCGAACCGAAGCCGGCTTCCACAGAGCTTTTCAGGCATTCTAGTTCTCTTTCTTTTTCTTGATATGAAGTCGTTTTTTATTGTTCCTGCTCAATCTTTAGTTGTATTTTATGATCTTTTGGGAGTGGTTTTTGTTTTCCTTTTAGTCATGTTCCTACTTGATATGTTATTTTCTTCAGTTTTATCAGCGAATTTTGTTACCGCTGAACATAGGTATCACATGCACATGAAGATTAGTTTGTTAATGATGGCACTCTGCTGCTTAACTGTATAGTTGTTTTGCTGTCTAAATGCTTTGGAGTCTATTCGCCACTTATATGCATACTGATTGTTTGTTGCATCAGGGTGCCATTGATATCATTTCTCTATGAGAGGGGCTGGCGTCAAACCTTTTCTGTGTGGGGTGGTTTTCCTGGTCCTGAGAAAGAGGTTAACCAAATGTCCCTGTTCCCAATAACAATTCCTTCTTGATGAACCCACATTATTTTGTTAGAAAATATGAAAAATATCTGGTGATATTTTCTTAGAGTATGTAAGATGATCTCTTAAATTTTTTTTTTATTATTTGTTTTCTTATTTAATTAGGATATTTGATTAAAATTAGATTTATTAGAATTTATTTTGTAGGCATATCATATCATGTATATAAAAATATCCTACAATCATGAGTGTTTACTGCAATCAATTTATATAAAATAAACTTTGTTGTATAATTCATACACATGCTTCCATTTGTAAGTAGTATACACAAGGTTAAAACTTAATTACTAGTGAATGGAAGCTACACATCCTTCTTTGTAATAAAAAAAAGGCTTATTTAGCTTCTAAAGCTTTGGTCGTTTACTTGCTTCAATGAGGAAGCAAAATATATTGAGGCAAGACATTGGACCTAATGGAGGTGACAACAATGGTGATAATGCCTTCTGTCGTGTTTGGTATTATGTTCTTGATAAAATCAATCTTAACATCATCATTGGTTTTAATCTCCCTATAGAAGATGGTGCAAAGCCTCCACAGCGTAACTTGTACAAAACTCTACAAAAGTCTTGAACCATTCAATCCATAAGCCATCTGTTCCAATGCTTCTTTGAGGGAGTTTTGTTCAACGTACACAATGAAAGTTTTGCACCATCTTCTGAGGAGACTAAGACCAGTCAAAAGGCATCTGGCTTCCTCACGGAGGTGAGTAAGCAATCTGAGGTTCACATGCTAGATGATCCTGATTTTTTTTACTATTAGTTGCAAATAATTAAGTCATGACCTTGCATTTACAGAATTATAAATAGTAGTTCTTTCGATAGTTCTAAGTGGGTCATCCCATCAGCATGTTGCAGGTTTATATTTATAACCTAGAAGTTTGAACATATCAAACTAAGCAGATTTAATTTATCCGGATTTAATAAGCTATCCATATTAGCCAATGTGCTCACTCTTAGCTCGTGGGATGTCCAGAGAGATATATCAATCAATTTGTTTTGTTTACCTCTGGGTTATTAGTGGAAAGAATATGAACTTGGATATGGTGCTGCCAAATATAAGATGAAATTAGTTGAAAAACTAATGAATCTGTCTTCTATTGTCTTATGTACTTTTATATTAGATTATCTTGTTAATGTATGACTTCGTTATGCTCGTTTCCTTTTGATGTGCTTTAACAGTTAATCACGCCTTCTACTGAATTTGTCTGCAGTTTGAATTGATGAAGGGTTTCCTAAAGCCAGTATTGGGAGGAAATATAGTTGATGCTAGTTGTGCAAGTGGATTGTTTTCAAGATTATTCGCAAAAAGTGGACTGTTTTCTTTTGTTGTTGCTCTAGACTACTCAGAAAACATGTTACAGCAATGTTATGAATTCATTCAGCAGGAGGAGAACTTTCCAAAAGAGTAAATAGTTTATATTTCTAAATTCATTAGAAATTTATTATATCTAACTTTTAAATTCATAGCTCTAAGGGATCGATTTAAGCCATATTTTATTCATATTACAATTATATTTAGTTAATATTTATTGTTTTAGGAACTTCATCTTGGTTAGAGCAGACATCTCTAGGCTCCCCTTTGTTTCTAATTCCGTTGATGCTGTGCATGCTGGCGCAGCTCTCCACTGTTGGCCTTCACCATTGGCTGGTGTAAGTGAATAATTATTCTCCGTGTTTGGATTTTGCAGAAAAATGTTTCATTTGTTTAAAATACCTGTGACAGTGGCTTGTGGGAAATTATTTAGCCATGGTTTTTGAGTTGTTTACAACGTTTTTACATTAATCTAAAGTAGAAAATGAATCCCTTAATGTGTATGCAGTGTTGTGTCAACAACGGCAAGAACATATTTCAAAATTTTAATCATGCTAGCTGATTTTAAATATAAGCATTTTCTGCAAGGGCTACCTTTATATTATGGATAAATTACTTCCGCTGATTTATCACTTAGTAGTATGCCTAATGTAGATGTCCATGCCTTGCATCACTCTGCGACTTCACTTTCTTTTTGTGTGATCTATTTTAACAGGTGGCTGAAATAAGTCGTGTTTTACGACCTGGAGGTGTATTTGTCGCAACCACCTACATACTTGATGGCCCTTTGTCTGTTATCCCATTTCGAAGTACATTACGGCAGGTATTAATTTTGAATAATTTCTTTATACAACATTTTTTACGACACTTACTACAGTATTATTTTTTATCTCTGCCTCCCTTACATCGACCATTTGATTCCACACTTCTCTTTCTTCTATTTGCTGTAAATCAAATTGTATAAATGTGTTGTATGATGATAAGTTCTCTAAAATTTTTTAGCTTGGAATTTTTTGTGCAAGTGTTGACATGCTCTATCTGAATTGATAAGCTCAGTAAGACTAACCAGATTTACTTTGCTTAGCTGTTTTTGTTGCTTTTTTTCTTAATTTGGATCTGCTAGCTTCAATTCAGTTTCTCAATTATAGGAAGTCAGTACTAATTTAGTTCCTTAATGATATCAAAAGATATCAATCTAGTCTCAGTACTACGCTTCTGCGTGGAAGAATGATTTTAATTTCAGATTCCATGACAGGGTTAAAGCATTGTCAACTCAATCTTTCAGACACTAAAATGAATGTTTATTCTATAAACTTTTATCATTTATTTTCATTTCTATAAGTTGAGTACTGGAATATTTGTTTCACGTTTTAGAGTATAAGGCAAGCATCTGGGAGCTACATCTTTCTCTCTGAACGTGAACTTGAAGATCTCTGCAGGGCGTGTGGGCTGGTTGGGTTTAAATGCATTAGAAATGGGCTTTTTGTGATGATCTCTGCTAGAAAGCCCAGCTAATGTTTGAGTTTCCCGGTGCTCTCTGCTGCCCTGAACACATTTTGCTGAAGCCTGTATATTGCTTTCCATAATAAAAAATTTTCTATCGTAAGCACACAAAATGGTGTATGTTGATCTGATTAAATTTGTGGTTTGACTTGGTAATATAGATTAGGCTTCACAATAATCAAACCAAGATATGAAGAACCTAAATAATCAAACCATATTACAGCAGATGGATTATCTGCTAAATCCAGCAAAAGAATTGTTGCGAGGGATAGTTGATCCGCAGCCTCTAGCCACATGGGAGCAAATGCCCGATGTTTTAGTCATACTGCTGACATTTGTATAATTATCCGATAAGGTTAGATCCTTGGCAAAAGGTGGTATAACCTTCTAGAACATGTTACTTTCTCTCTTTTTCTTTTAATCTTTGTTATATTTATATATACTCCAGACGAAGGGTATATTTTTCATAGTTCATCTTATTATGACTTTAAACTACTATATTCGTTCTTCTACAAAACCCTTTTTAAAATTATGTGAACAATGTAAACAAATAATGTTAGATGTGACACAACAAATGAAGGATGACATAAACTTAAACGAGGTTACAGTCGTGATTGCACGGGGTTTTTTCGATGAAAAAAATTTGTGTTTTTTGTAAATAATCTCTACATTTTTTTTCCATCACATCACGCATTTCTCTTTCTCTTTTTTACATTTTTGTAAAATTTGTTATAAAATCTATTATACAAATAACATTCTTTGAAAACTAAAACAAGAGTAGATGACTGACTGGTAACGTGACTTAACAAAATTTGTTAAATTATTGGGGCCTGGAAGCATTCCATAAGTATAACTGATAATATCCGCATGTAAAATAATAAAAGTGGGAAATGTTTAAAATTGACTACTATTTGCATTGAATTTGATATGTAGTATTAACATAATCTGTTTTATATAAGTATGTTGATGTAATTGAATTATGTTAATATGTAGTTGAAAAAGATATAATTAAAGTACATTACATAGCTAGTTGTACATATTTTAGCTCAGAAACTATTTTATGTAGGATTGTGTTACTTTTAAACATAATATCAAAATTATCATAGGAAGCGTTTTGTTTGAAATTAAGATTTTATATTCTCAAGAATGTAATTCACAGGTCGAGGAGTATGATCTGAAAATTATTTCTAGATAGGTATAAAAGTACGTTTTGTTAATTTTTGGTATTTTTTAGAATACTTTTCGAATTATAAATTAATTGAAATAAAAATTAAAAAAATGATAGGTATAAAGGAAGTAAAAAATAACCACTCATGAGAATATAATTTACCCAAACTTGTGTATATGAATAAACTTTATACGAGATGTATTTCTCTTATGAACAAACATACTTAGAAATAATTTTTTTTATAACCTTAATCATAAGTGCATATTCTCACTTTCATCTCGGGAATATAAAATGATAACCTGAAACAAACTTTTTCCTAATTATTAATGTTGGAGTTGTTAGATATTTGTTCTGAGAGTATGTAACCATTTGCATGAGTGTCTATAGAAATTTAAAAGAGAACAAAATTTGTTTCCTTCCTTTGCGAAAAAACGGAAACGTTCCCATTCTTTAAACTACTTTTTTTTTTCTATATTTCTTCCCCATCTTCCGAAAAGAAAAGTCTAAGTTCCTCTTCATTTCCTCAGTGATTTTGGAAGATACAAACTAGCTAGGACTCTAGGAGATAGAGTGGAGCAAAGTTAAATTATTTCCCCTTTCATCTCTTCTTCTATTTGATTATCTCTTAGATAGAGACATACAAGGGCTTGGAGAAAATCATAATGCATGGTTTTTTTTTCTTCTTTAAGTAAAATTTGAGATTTAAGGTGTGTTTTCTTAGTTAGATTCTAAAACTTATGCTAAATAAGGGATTGGAACAGTGTTTTGACCTCAACTTTTCCTCTTCAATCTCTTAATATTCTCCAAGTCATCCTAATGTAAGAGAAGTTAGGTCATACTTTATATTACAAAATTATGGCTTGCTTATATTGTTTTAGATTTTGCTTAAAATTAGAATTGGAGAATTGCATATGGAAATGAGGAAAGCACCGTTTTCAGAAAAAAAATTGATTTTGCTGAAAGTTTTGAATAACCTGTTGAGTAGGTAGAATGTGCCATTCTTGTAAATGAAAAATTAAGTGAACTTTTGGTTTTATAGCTATATTTAGTATACATCAATATGAATTGAATTCATGGATATAGAAAGTTTGATTCTATTTATGTTATTGATATGATGACTTTGATGACTTCAATTTGAATTTTAATGCATAAAAGTAAAGTAAATGAGAATTTAGTTTCATTTTACAACAATAAATTTCAATATAATTAAGAAGTTGTATGAGGATAAGAAATATTGTAAATTGTTGCCATCCAACAAATACTTTGGGTGGGATATAATGAAATTGTCAAAATTGATCTATTTGTACATGATAACTTGAAAAACATATGGTATGAGATTTGTTAGATTAGTAGAGTAATCAAGCTTAACAATTTGACAATTTCTCTAGATTTGCATATCTTGTTCAAGTAAGTTAATCTGTTGGAACATAATAAAAATTCGAAAGTAAATATTTAATGTAAAGTCTTCTCGTCCCTTAAAAAATATAGATTTACAAGAATCCAAGAAATCACTTAAGTTATTAACATATTGGTTTGGTGACTATTAAATATTAGAACATAGGAAGAAATGAAGATCAATTCTTTTTCTTAAGGGATATCACTTTAGCATCTTATCTCACTCAAATGTCACTTAAATGATATATTTCTTAATTAGTATATATGTTTTAATCTAGTTGATTGTCTTTTAAAATGAATAAATATTGTAATTCGAACTTTCTTGTTTTATTTTATGTTTATGTTTGTAATTAAATTATTTTTTATGTTTAATCTAGTGTGGTATAAAAAATGTATTTATTTATCAAGGTTGAGAGAAAATTTTCAAGATAAAAAAATTATCCTGATAAAATATAAAATGTATTAAGTATAAGCGAAAGAAAATAAGATATTAAAGTTTTACTAATTTTCATATTTATAAATGTTTGACTTTCTAAGGAACTCTGCTCATTGAAAAAAAAAAAACAAAGGAAACTCAAAAATATAAATTACTCACTAGAATCAAACTTTAACAAATAAATTAGTGTATATTTAAACTAATTATCATTTTTCTTTAACTTTAATCTTTATAGTCTAATACTCCTAAAAACAAGTCCTTACAATACTCGTAAACTAAATGTTATTCAACATTATACACTAAATGCAGTGATTTAAAATCTAGAGAAATCATAATGAAAGACAAATATTTTATAAAAATACTAAAACAAACAAAATTAACAAATTTTATAAATATTTCAAAATTTATAGAGATAAAAAACGAAGAAATTCTTTTATAGGAATAAAAAAAATCACTAATTTTATATAATGTAAAAATATATTTTTATGAATTATATATGATTTTGCTAGAATTCTTTTTGGTAATGTAATAAATAACGGAACCCAATGTGACCACTTGCACTTAATCCCCCTTTTAAGTTTATAGACTTTAACGTGTATTTATGTGCTTGAAGTGGTGTGGTGTGGTCCAACATCTATCTATTCCTATTACTTATCAATTAATAATAGAGTTAGCAGGTAATGAGGAGCCAAGAAAATGGTTGGTCATTTATTAGAAAAAAACGTTTAAGAAAAAATTAACATAAAATGTAAACTTTAATAAATTACTTTTAATATATACTTTATTATTGCTTAAATTTATCAATTAAAACTCATAAATTGCACAAATATTATGTATTAGTTAAATTAATTTATAATTTTAATACCTTTTAACTATACATTAAAAATATATTAATATCTACAAACAATTTAATTCTTCGAAAGATACCCTACAAACATATAGGATGATCAATATGAATAATTATCTAAAAATTGTTGAAAAGTCCTTTTAAAATATAGTAGTTAAAAGTAAACTTATTATCATTAATACACTCTATCCATAGTTTTTAATAAAAAGAAAATATTAGTTTTCTTTTCTCAACAAATAATAATTGAATATAAGTGGAGCATGAAGGAATGTTCTAACCTTATTAATTTTTCAAAATTAAATTACCAATGTTACATATTTAGTTTGATGCTACATGAGAGTTTGGAAAAGAAAACAATTCTATTATTAGTCTTGGGATCAGTTTCACAATAGTCAGCAGCAAATAATGAAGAAAGTTTAAGAAAATCCAAACAAATTTAGGTATAATATAAGATGATGTGACAATATAAAATAAGTATTAATCTAAATGATTAGTATAAAATTATTTTATTAATCATGCTGATAATTCTAAGTTTTGATAAATAGTAACTAAACTCATAATTTTTCTTATAAATAGAGGGAGTGTCTCTAAAAGTATGATTATTATCTCTATACATATTTACTTGCATCTATTATGACTTGAGTGGAGTGTCCTTGCAGGTAATATCAACATTAGAGTTTAAATTGAAGAATTCTAGCTACAAAGGTCTCTCCCACACCTGTTCACTCACCTCATTCAAATATTTCCAATATGAACAACTTTAAACATTCATTAATACTATATAAGTAAATTACATTAATTTAGTGATGTAAAAAAGATATGTTTACAAAGTGACAAAAAATTGATTTTATAAAGACTTTTAATTCATATTTAATTATGAAAATAAAAATAATACCACTTTTGGTGAAAAAATGACATTTTTTAGAATGGAAAAAAATACATTTATTTAGTCTTTTATCATATGAAATAATAATATTAAGTTTTTTTTATATAATTAATGTTATCAATGATCAATTTTTTGTCTTATACTTTTATAAATATAAAATCAGCACGATCATAATTAAGGTCCACCATGTGATTATTAAAGTGAGGTAGATTTACAAAGTATCTTATCTTAATGTATTACGATAAAAATATCCTAGAATGAGCCGTGTTTTGTTCTATTAAACTACATAATTTTTTTTTAAAGATTATAGAAATAAATCATTTTCAAAACTCTAGATAAATATTTTGTCCAAACCATCTTTCTTAACTAATAAATAACACACATGTTTTTCCAAGGATCTACCATTTCCGCTCTCTCATTGACCAAAGATTTACCTTAAAAATGTAGAATTATCTCATTTCAGAAGAATGTAGGATTATAATATATTTAAAGATAGTTAGTACTTTTTGTTGTTATTCTATCTCAGATTTGCAAGACCAGAGTCTTTTATATTTGTTTTCAATCTTAAACTCAGCATGTAAATATAAAAATATCATCACAAAAGTCCTAGTAAATGCAACACAACAATGTAAATACTTACTAAGACATCTCTGAAACTAAATAAACATATATTAAAAATTAACAACCATCTAATTTTAAAAGAATAGAAGAAACACAAATTTTATTGAAAGTTTTATTAGCTCTTACTTTCTACTTTAATTTATTATTAAAATCGTAAGTTCTGATATTTGTTTTAATCTTAAATTCACAAAAACAAGTTAATATAAACATCATTACAGAAATCAAAATAAAAACTACTAGTAAGTATGTTTTTTATATACATTTAAAACAAAATAAAATTATATTAACAAAATTAGAATCATCAAATTCTAAGAAAGGAAGAGATCACAATTTGTATTGAAAGACAATTAATACATTTTTCTTTAGTTTTACTAGGATTTTGAGCTCCTACATTTGTTTTCATCTCAAACTCAAAAAAAAAATTAATATAAACACTACTACAAAAATCCAAATAAAAACAACAAATTTTGTGTATATTATATTATAATAAGATTAATATCTATGTTTGAATACCTAAGATGTATTTATGTTAAAATCGTGTCAAGACTTATATTATAGTGGAAAAAAATACACATTAGAGTGAAATTGTGTCACATGACACAACTTCTATTAAATTTTAAAAAAAATTATGAAAAAAATACAACTTACACTAAAATTGTATCACGTAACATGACTTCTATTAAATTAAAAAAAGTTTGAAATTGTTCAGTGAAAACAACTTTAAAAAAACTAAAAAGAATACATATTATATTAAAGTCTTGCCAAACTGCACTTTAAAAAAATTCACCTCGAAGTGAATGATGAGTTTCGAAAGACTAAGTTCTCACTAATAAAAAAACACATTTCACGATAGCATATCATTGTGGTTAAAAGAAAATCGTAATTAAAAATAATGCAAAGGTATTTTTGAAATTAAATGTAATCATACCATCGCGGTTGTCCACAAGAACCGCAATTATATTAACGTTGTAGGAGATACCATCATGGTTGGAGCGAGAACTGTGATGGTAAGACACACAAATATTTAAAATTGAAAAATTGCAAGGAGATACCATCGCGGTTGTTTAACAACCGCGCTGGTATCTGTAAAATAATTTTTAAATTATTTTGCAGGGAGATACAAGGACAGTTGTTTAAACAACTGCGATAGAATGTACAAAATAATTTTTAAATTATTTTGTAGGGAGATACAAGGGCGATTGTTTAAACAACCGTGATGGTATGTGGGATACGAGCGCGGTTCCCACTAACAACTGCCCTCATATCCCCTGTTTTAGGAATACTAAGAGATTCCTTGTTTGTAGCCATTGAAACTCAGACGCCCCTTTTGCTTTTCGTTTTGAGTTCCTCTATGAGTTCAAACTCTCTTCTCCGTCGCTGGATTGGTTGCGATGGTGGTGGATATGGGCGTAACGACAGTGGCGGTCATGGTGGTCGTGGAGGCGGAGGATTCGGCGAACAAGATTTTGAATACTCTCTCTAAATTTGTTTCCTTATCTTTTTTGAATCGTAAAATGTCTTAATTTTGTGTTAATTGTGACAGGTGGGTATCAAGGTGGTGATTGTGGTGGGCGAGGTGGTGGAAGTGGTAGAGACAGTGAGTGGCGTTGCCCTAACTCAAGGTTTGAGATTTTACCCTTCGATTTGCTTTTCTTATTCTGACCCCTTTTTTATGAAGGATATTTTGTCTTTTCAGTAGTTGGAATAGAACTGTGGAAGAGTTGAATGCAATAAATGTGGTGCTCCTTCTCTTGCTGGTGGTAATGATCGTGGTGGCGGTGGTGGTTATAATAGAGGGATATGGCAATAGTCGTTGGGGGATGCAATAGAGGTAGTCAAGGTAGAGGCGGAGGTACTTCGGCAGAGATGGATCTAGAGGCGGAGGCGGAGGTGCATCGTCAGTGTTGTTTTTTTTTTAAAATGAATTTATCACCGCGACTGCAGTGATATATTATATTTTTCATCACGGTTTTACAACCGCAATAGTATTTTCAGTACTTTTTAATGCGATTTCGTCTATCGCAGTTTCAGAACCGTGATTGTAAATATTGTAAAACCGCGATTAAATGTGTTTTTTTTATCGTATCTAAATCCTAAACTCTAAACCTAAAGTTGTGAGATCCATCTAACGATTTTTTCATGCGATAATAAATAAAATTTTTACCCGTTCTAGTGAGTACGTAAAAAGAGAAATTGCATCAATCGTAAATTACCCCTCTAGTCTCTCAAAGTTAAATAGAACGTTTTAGCAATTCAAAAAAGTGAAGGTTAATAGGAGAAAAAAATGAACATTGATTTTGTTTTCCTCTGGCGTCCCTACGTCATAAACCAAGAAGGAGTCTGTAGCCAAATTCAAAACTGCAGGCATTTGGACCACAGCGACGTAGAGAGTCTTACAGTGAATCACTAGGTATCGGCGTTATTTGCAACGTGCCACCGCCCCAACAATACCTTTCACTTCACAAATGCTAACATGCAAACACATTTTTAATACACTTTTTTATTCAAATATAACAATTTATAAATTATAAATAAGTATGGAAGTCATATTGTTTTATAGTTTTAATAAATATTGCTCATTATTATATATTGTTAATAATAGTACGTTAGAATATTTGTTAGTTTCATTTCTAAATACCATTATCATTCTCCTACCCCGTTCCTTCTCCTGATAGGTGCTTCCTAGTTCATTAAAAGACACATGGCATAACTCAATCCAACAACCATTTCTTTGTTTACAAACAAAGTAGGCTTGATGTTTTCCCAAAGCAATAAGAAAAGGGTTCCACCGGTATAATCGTTCAAGATGTATACATGATCAAATTTTCTTTTATCCATATCCCTTTATGAGTTATTATTTTTTTAATAAAAATATTTTTGTTTTTGTTGTCTTGATTCATGTAATCCCTTTTGTACTAATAAATATGTGAATGGATCTATTGATGTTATATAATTTCAGCTTAAATCTCAGACTTTGAATTTTTGGAGTCTTTGAATATGCATCCGTTCAATTTTGATGAAAGAATTTCATGATCGATATTCAATTAAAAAACGCATTGCTTCTAACAAAAGATGCTTGGGGATATGTAAACATAACTTAGGCTTTGTTTGGTTAGGAGAGTGGATTTGAGAGGATAGATTTGAAATGATTTGAGTGGATTGTGTGTGAATAGAAGGGTTGTTTGGATTAATGGATGAATGGTAAGATTTGAAGGGATTAGTTATGAAAGTTTGGGATTGATTTGAAAGATGTTACAGATTTGTTTTTATTTTTTTTAATTGATATATTTCTAAAATTACTAATTAAACCTTGTGAAATAAGATGGTAAAAAATTAAAATGAATTAGATTAAATTGATTTTAATATAAAAAATATAAAAACTGAATTACTAACTAGATATTTTTTAGTAGGTTGACAATGATTTTATCTAATCCAACCCGTGAACATCCTTACTTTTGTGTTTTAATAATTTTATATTTAAAAGAAAATAAAACTGTTTTTAAGATGAATAAAAAATATTTTAAATAACATCTTCTCCCTTCAATTTCATCATAAATATTGAATTAAATATATTTTTTATTCAATTAAATATATTAAAAATATATTTTTTCTGATTTACTTCAATTAAACCTTAAGTAAACATATTTTCATCAATAAAAAATAAAAAAGAAGAATAAATAAAAAATAATTTAACATGTATAATATACTTTTTATTATTTCTTTTATAAACTAAAAATTTTTTATTGATTTAATTATTTTACGTCGATAATATAATTATGAATAGATAGATTGTATTGAGTATGGGTAGATTGAAGGGAGATTAATTATATTATAGCTGTCTTGGAAAAAAGAAAAGAAAAGTATTATGAATGAAAAAAATATATATAATTATTGGAATCAATTATTTGATGAATTAGGTATAAATCAGTTTATTTTTCATATATAATATATATATTGTTACAATAAATATACATTAATTTTAATAATTGTTTATTGTTTATAATTTATACTTTCTTTATATTTTTTCTAATTATTTTAGTATGATAAAATTAATAAGGAGTGTTTTGCAATTTTCAAAGTCAAGGGGTATTTCGTAATTTTCACTTCATTTACAATGGCTATTTTGTAATTTTCAATTTTATCCCTTCAAACCCCTTCAAATCTCTTCATATGAACAAAGATCAAATCCTGCAAATCTCTTCTGATTCATCCTTCCAAATTAGGTCAACCAAACAACCTCCACTCAAATTCATCCTCTTGAACATAAATCTCCTCAAATCAGTCCAACCAAACACAACCTTAAGGTCTTCTACTTTTTAAAATATTTAATTCTACTTTTCCGGTGTATAGCTATTTATTTCTTTCGAATGCTACTTTTTGAATTTAAATTTTATTTTTTAATCTTAATATTTTTAGTCCTTCGATCTAAATAAACTAAAATTGAAGAATCTTCTAGCCATAAATTAATCCTAGTTCGAATTTAATTTTAATGTTTTGAATTTTGATATACCATTTTTATAAAAATGAAGTTTCTTGTTTTAGTAAACTTTTTTTTTCATGGTTTATTTCTTAATTCTTTTATACTTTAATCTATTTAAATTGGCAATGATAATAATGATTAATGTCTATTTATATATTTTTGTTTTAATTTGTTTAAATTTAAAAATATTCTTGTAATATAACTAACACCTTAATGTTTTCTCGTATGCAAATGCAATTCAATTCTTTCTATTGAATAATGCCAATATGACTAAAAACGTAGCTAAAATAATAATTATAAAGATCCTTTTCTTTAAATTAGCCTTCTGAAGTTGAATTAAATCCAATTTATTTTAATCTCATATCAGAATATTCGGTTTCAAATTTGATCTTAGGTTATAAATATTTATAGAACATACTTTAATTAAATGCCTACCACATCAACTTACAAAGTAATTAATCTTTACAATATACAATTGTCTCCATTTGAACTAACTTTATTTTGAAATTTAAACCAATTTTAGTCATTTCTAATGAATGATGATCATATATAACAACAACTGAACTCTATATCACACGCATGCTATAAAATTTTCAGAAATTGGACTTTAGCACACCCTGTGCTAGGGTTTTTTTTTTCTAACTTTTATGATAAAATCAACTCGTTAAAAAAGAAATGCATGACTGTATTTTTTGTGGCATATCACACAGTATTTAGTGTCATACATACCAAGGGAAAGCACAAATAATCTCATATTAGTCTCTAAAATTTACTAAGCTGTACATGTTTTCTGCATAATTAATATTTAGTTACCAGTTCTCTTTGCAACCCTATTCAAAAAATAGTCCATAAAGATAATAAATTATCATCACCATTATCATTATTATTCGTAATCTTATTAAATAATCGGATCTAATCATGCGTACGATCATGTGGGGGAAACTAATATTCCATTAATAATATTAGTTTTAGATCCCAACACTAAAGAAAAGAGATAACACGAGCATCAAGTACAAATAACAGGAGTATATATATAGTATATATAGTATACTCCTTATACTATGTAATTAAATTAATCTCACCCTATCTACCTATACTTTCAACAATATAAAAAAATCAAAGCAAAAAAACAAAACAAAAGAAAAAATGATAGCTGCAAATGCTAACCACCAACACTACACCACTAGGATCAACATCATCATGATGACGCTCTTAATTCATTGCAGTGTATGAAATTCCACGCTGCAATGATTCACATGTTGAGTATACTGTTTACTCTCTCACGCCAGATCCTATTGATCAGAAGAACAAATCCACGCTTCCACGCCACCTTCCCTAGGGGAATTACCATTCTCCAAGTTCTTCTCATGGTTCATGCTGCTCGACGCAGAAACCGACATGTTCAGCTTGCACCCACCATAGTTGTTCCCATCCAAGCACCTAAACGACTCTCTTCTCCCTCCTCCAACGCTGCCTCCATCTCTACAATCACCGTCACCGACACTCCTCAGAAGCATGCCCTCAGATACCACGTGTTCATGACCCTGTGCAACCACCAGATCATGCGCATCAAGCGCGGGCATGAATAAAGACTTTGCGCCAAACCCTGCAGGGACAAGAGGTTGAAGAGAATAAGAGGGGTGGAATGTGGGAATAGGGTGGTGTTGCATGATATTCTGTGGGGGCTGATAGGGTAAAGATAGATCGGGAAGTAGTTGGTAGTTCATGGAGTTATTATTAGGAGAAAGATTGATGGTGGTGGTGTTGTGCAACGAGGTCCTTGAGGAAGTTGAAAGCAAAGGGTTTGGGCGAAGAGGGAGGCGGCGGGAGAAGGAAGGTGAAAAAGGAGGTGCAGGGATTCCAGTGAACTCTTGAACCATGGATCTGAAATTGGTGGTGTCGGTGGTGAGAACGGTGGTGGGTGCACGCCTTGAAGCTCTGCTTCGTTTCTTGGAGTTGCGTACGAGGTTGCTGGTTTGTGGTGGTGACGAGAGTTGTCTTGCACTAATGTTGTCGTGGCCAAGGGGTTGAGGACCCGACAAGCATTGGTTTATTGTTGCTGTGGCTGATGAAGAAGATGGTAGGCTTTCAGGGAGAGTGCAATTGGGTTCAGATCTTTGACCATGGGAGTTCATGTTTAACAAGCAATTGTGGGGGTTTTGGTTTGGGTCGGATTGTGAGAGGGCATGGAGGTAGCTTGAGGAGAGATCAAACATGGGAACAAGGGATGGTTGGGGGTGGGAGATGGAACCGAAATGATTGAGGAAGGATGGATCAGCGTGTGATGAATCGTATTCGTCATCGCTGGAAGAGATGCTTCCACTGTTACCAGAATCCATTGCTTGAGCAAAAAAGAACCACTAAAGAAGAAATGAGTTGAAATAGTAAGAAGAGTGTGGAAGTTGAGCACTGAATTACGTGTATGGTGATAAAGTTTCCACGAAATCCTATTGGGAAAGAGGGCTTCTGGGAAAAAAATATATAGATCTTAACAGTGATGCATAATATTAGGGTGGGGAGTGAGATGAGAGTGGAAAAGGAAGGCGTAAATTACGAGGAGGAGTGGATTAGGGTTTGAGGGAAGGAAAAGAAGGAAATGAAAGGAGAGGAAAGGTTATTTAAGGTTATTGTGTTGAGAAAAAGAGGGTTTTGAGAAGATGAAGAAGATGGATGAAGAGAGTGAAGGGGTGGGGTCGCCATTGGAGTAGAGATAAAAGAGATGCCGGTGGCTGGCCAGAGGTCAAAGTCGATGTGAATGTGAGAGGGACAGTGAGAGAAAGAGAGGTGTAAAAAAGCCAAAAGAATGTCGACATGTGGTGTGAAATGTATGCAACTACGCACAAATTTTACTTAACAAGATACCTCTTATTAATCCTCTTACTATTGAATAAAGAAAAGTCATATACCTAATCTCTTAAAGTACTCTTCTTACTTCAAGTAAGTTTATACTCATAATCAAAATATGAAATATATATCAGTGTGTAATTCTTCAATATTATATTTAAAAACATTTTGATGGATTAAAGAAAGAAAATATTCATATATATATATATATATATATATATATATTACACTCTTAACCATGTAATAAGAAATTGTTGCATACTTTTAAATTAGTTATTATAAAAGAAAAAAAATCATACGCGACAATTCAAATTTTTAGGAGCATGTAGCAATTAATGTGCAATTGAACGACAGTGTAAATTTCAATCAAAACCGACAAAATATCAAATTTATTTGTTTAGTTCCAATTTTCTTATTTTATGTGTTTTTATCTCTCTTATTTTATTACCGTCTCTGATTATCTCTAAGCCCACAAGAATGCAAAACTATCTGTATTCATGAAATGAAGAAAACATGTCATTTAAGACCGCATTAATTGAGGAGCATTAATCACATAAGAAAAAGACACAGAAAAAAATTAGAAAAAAATAATAAATATATAAGAGGAAGAAACATTACCAAAAAAAGGGAAAGACAGAGGAAGATAGTATAAAATGGATGTATCGAAATAAATAATTGGTTTCTTTTATAAGAATAGAGAAGGAACAAAAAGTGGTGAAAGAGAAAGTTGAACCAAAACAACCATAAGACAAACCAGGGTTAGATCGCAAGCTCTGTAGGGGTAAGCTCAAAAAAAACAAGACTAGCACCTGCTTTGCCTTTTCAAATTATGCTTCATTTTCACCATGTACCAATTAATAGCTTTTGTAGAACCCCAAAAATGGTTTCAACTAAGTATTTTTCTCTGTATTACTTTGATACCTAAGAAGGATAATTCTTTTAATTTGAATGAGTTTTAGACCAATTTTATTAGTGGGTCATATGTATTAAATCTTATCTAAAGTCTTGGCGAATATGTTTAAGAGAGTCTTATCTAGTGTTATTGATGTTAACCAATCTGCGTTTCTAGGTGAGAGGAGTTTGTTGGATAGCGTTTTGATAGCAAATAAGACAGGAGACTACCTTAAGAAATAAAAGATGAGTAGAGTGTTTGTGAAAGTTGACTTTGAAAAAACATATGATTTGGTGGATTGGAAGTTCCTTTATTATATATTGAGGGGATTAGACTTTAATTGTAGATGGATAAAATGAATTAAAACATGTATGGAATCGGCCACAGTATCAATATTGGTGAATGGAAGTCCTACGGAGGAATTTAAACCGAAGAGAGGACTTAGGCAAGGGGACCCACTAGTGTCATTCTTGTTCCTTATAGTTGTTGAGGGCCTTACTGGGTTAGTGAGGGAAGCAAAAAGGGCTACTTTGTTTAACGGTGTGGAGGTGGGAACACAGAGAGTGCAGGTAAACCTGTTACAATTTGCTCATAATACGTTTTTCTTCTGCAAACCTTCTTATCATAATGTGTTGGTAATTAAAGCAATTTTGAAATCCTTTAAGATGGTGTCAGGGCTTAGGGTTAACTTTCATAAGAGTGTGGTAGGGTATTTAGAATTTCACAATTAGATCAACTTATGTATTCTAAGTGTTTGAATTGTCGGCAGATGGATTTACCTTTTAAATACCTAGGAATGACAATTGGAGGTAATCCTAGAAGATTTGAATTTTGGGACCCTATTGTGGACAAAATTAGGTATAGACTATCCAGATTGAAGGGTAGATTTCTTTCTTTGGCAGGTCAGATTTGTCTTATTAAGTCAGTTATTAATGTTTTACCCTTGTTTTACTTCTCCTTCTCTAAAGCACCTGTTGTCGTATGTAACCAAATTAGACGTATTTAGGCTAAGTTTCTTTGGGGTTCGGGACATGAAGGTAGAAAGATCGCTTGGGTGAAATGGAAGACGATATGTAGTCCAGTTGCAGTTGATGGTTTGGGAATTAAGGATATTGGAAGTTTTAATGACGCTTTGATAGCAAAGTGGAGATGGAGGTATGGTGTGTCAGAGGACAGTCTTTGGAGAGACATTCTACAAGAAAGGTACAGACCTTGGAGGAATATGGATGTTACTCCAGGGCATAGAAATCACTCTTTGTGGTGGAAGGTTTGGTGTCATATATGTGGTAAAGGAACACAAGGGAATTGGTTTGATTCTAGATTCCAATGGACTTTAGGTGATAGATGACATGTTAAATTCTGGGAAGATAGGTGGGTGGATGGTCAAGTGTTGAAAGACAAGTTCCAAGGCTTCTTACAATCTCTCAGTGTAAAGATAGTATGGTGGGTGACATTGTAGATCGAGTGAAAATTAGGAGTGAAGGTTGCCAAATATGGAAACTAGGATGGTGTAGGGAGAGGTTTGAATGGGAAAAGCAACTAGAAGAACAAGTGTTGAATATGATTTCAAAAGTACAATGGAATATGGAGGGACAGGATAGACCGGTGTGGGTAGGAGATGATAAATACGAGTATACAATTAAGTCTGGCTATAGTATTTTGAATAATGAGGATCTAATGCATTCTTCCAAGGTTTTCTAGTTGTTATGGAGTCTAAAAATGGTTCCTTTAGCGATAATATGTGCATAGAGGTTATTATTAGACAGGCTACCAACTAGGTTTAACTTAGTCGAAAGGGGCATGCAGTTAGGGAATGCACAATGTCCATTGTATCAACAAGGCATAGAAACTACTCAACATCTTTTCATTACTTGTAAGGTGGCACAGAAAGTTTTGGACCAATGTGAGAGGTGGGTTGGGAATGTGGTTGTTAGACTTGAACCTATTATTCCTCATTTCTTGAGCTTCTGTCTATTTAGCCAAAGGCAAAGTGTTAATAGAGTGTGGAAAGGGATGTGGGTGACTATTGTGTCGGAGATTTGAAGCCATAGAAATAAGGTGGTGTTTAAAAGTGGGGTTGTGAATGCCGAGAAAGTTTTTTGTTTGGCACAACTTAAGGGATGACTCTGCCTGAAGTATAAGTTGGGAAATACCTTGTTCTCTTATTCGGAGTGACACTTTTTCCAGTAGAGTGCTTTCAATCTCTGGCCTAGTCAAACTTAGACCGTGAAAGGTGTATATAGCGGGAACCCCGACGTTTATGGGATGGAAATATAAATTTAGTTGTATTAATATGGTAGGCTAGGAGTTTGTTGTTTTTCATGTACAAGTGGGCGACAAGATGAAATCCAGTGTCGTTGGAGTTTTCTTATGACCATTGCTAATATAATATCAAGTTTTGTGCTATTATTTCATTGAGCACAGATGTATAATGTTATGTGCTTACATAAGTATGGTTTCAATTGGTGTTGTGTGCTTATTGGTTTGTCCTTATATTGTTTAACATGGTATTTTGCTATATTAGAGAAAGATGTAAAAGGTGTTATTGCATGACCTCAGTTTTGATGGGTTGTATAGGATTGGAATACTCCTGAAGTGTTTATTTTAATTTAATTTATTTTTCGCTGTGAAAAAAAAATATATGGGTAGAGATTTTAAATATATGCCTTCAAGGTTTTATAAATTTATTTATGGTATAAATTTAACTAAATTAATTGTGTTTATATATTTTTCTTAATTTAAAAAACAAGTTAGGTAATGTACATATACCTTTTAATCTTTATATGAACTTTACATTCTTGTTATATTTTAACATCTAAAACAAATCTCAAGACAATCGCACTAAGGAAGATTTGTCCATTCAAATAATATATTTAGTTATTTATCATTTTGTAAATATTTTTTAGATAAATTACACAGAAACTTGCTACAGTTTAATGAAACTATAACTGATATTCCTCTCTATTGACATTTTTACAGTCTTAACCGATATATTATATATAACTGTATAAGAAATTAGGAGAGGTCATTATTAATGAAGAGTATTTGGGTTTCCATTATTATCAAATCAGGGGAGGCTTATGCGAGTGAAACAAGGGAAGAAATTGGGAGATATTTACTTAAATAAAAAGAATTACAAGTATTATTCTTAAATATATTAGAAATAATTATAATTTTAAAATTAGTTATCAAATGTTTAATCAAAGTTATTAAACATTAGATAAACACTATTAATCAAAACAAGTTTGATTAAATGTTCAATATGTAATAAAATTTTGAGAAATAAACCAGTACCACCCCACCCCAAAGTCAAGATTATCAATAATGAGGACAACTCATGTTTTCAATAATTGGACCACAAGATTACCCATAAAACCCCAGCCATATTTCGTACTACTTTTGCCTCAGTAATCAGTACTATTTTTTCCCCCTTCTTTAGTATTTGGAAGTAGTATGATATTTATATTGCCTCAGTGCTTCATTATATATATATTCTCCATTCTTTTTTTTTTTCATTTAATTGTTGAATTGAAAAAGTAAATAACGAAACAAAAATAATTATTTTAGAATTTCTGTTGGAATAGATTTACTTTCCTTTATATATAATATGATCGGGTGTAAACTGATATTTTACAATAACAAATGTAGGCTTGAATTGCCAAACTTATTTCATCTCTTTTATTAAGCTTTCTTGGTTTAAAGCCTCTTGATTTGAATCTTCTATTGATCCTAGTCCAATCAAAGTAATTCAGATGGATCTTTTAAAAGGAAAATAAAATTCAAACACTTGTATTTTATTCATATTTGAATTTAATATCTTACATAAAACTAAATTTCTTGTCACATAAAACAACAAAAACTGATAAGTAGTTCAGGAAATGAATGTTATCAAAACCGATATCATAATTAAACTGAGGGTTAGCTTCTGTTTATGGTTCAATTTACTATTTTGTAATTTGATTAATTTATATTAGATCTCATGTTCAGGCTTTCCTTGTCCTAATTGTTCAACAGAAAATATAAAATAAGGCATTGCTCATCGTAATTTGCTAATATTTTGCTACCTGCAAATATCTCCCATAAAACAATAAGGCCTAAAGGAGCCATCGATACAAGAATTTCTTGGGTTTAATTTGAGTTCTTGACGAGGCTAAGATACGCAAATTCTTCCTGCACCCTAATACACGCTTCCTGCATCCTAATATAATTTTTTTAATTTCATAAATACCCCTGCACATCCATCCGGTTCATAATGTAAAAAAAAGAAAACCGGATGACATTCCATCCGGATGTCACTTTTAAAAAATTTAACAACCGGATGAGTATGTCATCCGGTTGTCATTTCAAAATAAAATAAGAACCGGATGATATCCTATCCGGGTTTCATTTTAACTTCATCTGTTTCCAAATCTTTGATTAATTCTTAAAACAAGCAATAAGTAAGTAATTTTTGGTGTTTATTAGCAATTAGTAAGTGATATTGCTGATTAGAGTAGTTGATTTGGGGTTTAGGCGTTGTCGACGACGAACAGAACAATTTTCCGA
>Ga0099825_1000690_pt1 | contig 38254 bp, 19 predicted proteins | sample SiratroredBW_FD_76838 | JGI IMG/M metagenome (GOLD analysis project Ga0099825, IMG submission 76838) | Root nodule microbial communities of legume samples collected from California, USA - Siratro red BW | ecosystem: Host-associated > Plants > Roots > Nodule | place: USA: California | collected...
AGATAGATATATAGAAAAACATATCTCTACATATACACAAAAGAAATATATTTTATTTTTTAAAATATATATATATATATATATATATATATATATATATATATATAACTTACATTAATAGAAATAATACTTTTATTGATAAGTAATTTTTATAAATAATTTTATTAAATTTTAGCAAAATAATGTAGTGAGAGAAATTCAATACTAATAAATTAAGAGCAAATTCATATAAGAAATCCAACACCATTTTCAAATCTCGAGTGTAAGACTATAATTTGTGAATTGTTTGACAACCACTCGACGGTGGATTGCATGCTAGTTTCAAAAAAGTTTAATTTATTAGGATAGGATATGATGTCTTGGAAAATGAGTTCGACTAATTTATCTTCATAAAAGTAATTATAAACAAAGTTTATTTTTTATTTATATATTGTAAATTCACTTTATCTTTAATTAATATGAAATTTAGAAAAAAATAATTATATCAAATCTAAAATTAGATTGGTCGAGGTAATAATTGGAGTCTTCATTCCTGCAATCATGTTTTAGAAATTGAATAAATCTCACAATGGAGTTCCAGCTAGTTGGTCGCAAGGTTCATCATTGTGTTACATTTCTTGTTAACAAGAGAAATTATGATTAAGAGGAATTGACTAGCTGAGTGTGAAAGTGAAAATGAACATTTGACAAAAGCAGAATACAATATATCGATTAAACTAGGAACCATGTAGAAAGGTGGAATTTTCTAGTTCTGAAGTAAATTAAAAAAAAAACCATTTATGTTTAATATCCCCTAATTTATGATAACGAATGTTATAAAAGATTATAGGTTATATTATATTAGTTCTACACGACTAGTTTCTGAAGAAAGTAGAGTAGCAGTTCAATGACCATTAATCTATCACATGTTCTATTGATTAGTAAGGAATTGAAATTTTTTATAGTATGCCCAAAGAATTTAAGCAAGTAGTTATTTATGTTGTGTGATGGAAAGAATACAAGATCTTGCTTAAAATTAAATCATATTTATATATAAAAATTGAAAATAATATTTTTTATTACAAAAAGAATAAAGAATTGTTTTTTTTTATTTCAGTCTTTTGTATTTTTTTTCCTTTCTAATATTTTTTTCGTAATTTTTCTAGATAAGGAAAATTTCTTTGTTCAACTGATTAATTGAATTCAAATTGATTTAGTTGGGTCTTTATCTTTTTTTTTTTCAATATAGATTTCGTTAGTAAATAAAAGAAATTTAAAAAATCTGAAAGAATAGTAGAAAAGAAAGAAAGATGCTACACATCCAATTTTACGTAGAATGATAGAAACAATCATGATATGAATATACTTGCAATTTTAAAACATCGATAGTATCGATCACGCGCAAATACAAGGAATTCGTGCAAAAGAGTTGCTTTTGACCATGACCATCGTCAATTGCATTTGCAAAGCATTGTTTTTTTACACTGCATTGAGAAAGAAAGAAAGGGAGAAAGAAACAGAGACAAAGAAAGAAGTAAAAAGTCTGCGTATTTTGAGGAAGGAGCAAAATGAAATATAAAAAAGCAAAGCAGAAAACGTCTACAAATGGAAAATTCGAAAATAACCGACCAGAGTACTTTCTTTTTTATTTGTAGTAAGACAAAAACAGGATTGTAAAAGGAGGTTTGGTAAGGGACTAAACATGGATTAATAGTTGATTTTGAGAAGGGTAAACATTTTAACGTTTAATGTTGTTATATAGTTAGTATAAATGTTTTCCCGTTATTAATTAAACTCTTTTAAGGTTAAATTATTTTTTATATAGTATTTTCATTATTTAATCCTTTAAAAAGACATTACATTACATTCATTATTCGATCCTAAATTTTTGTATTGATGATTTTGAAATCAAAATTTACTCAGGGTCCGGTAAAGTAGCAATTTAACTTTTTCTTCAATCAACTTTTAACTTTTAGTTCAATATGACATCTATATGGGCGGAAAATGTTAATTCAATCATTTGATTAAGAGTATAGGATGTAAAAAAGAAAGATTTAGATTTGATCCAATTTTTCTATGGTTCAAATAAACTATAAATAAACTATCTGTTTTTAACAACAATGAGAACCTGTGCACAAAACATCGATTTGATTTCAAAAAGAATAAAAATAATTTGATTTATTTCGTATGTTGATCTCCAATTTAAGAATCAATTATGTGATTTTATTTTATTTGATATGAATTTCTTTTTCTATTATTTTTAAAACTTTTTGTTTGCAAATTTTTATCTGGAGGTCCTATAAAACATATATAATTTAATAATTTTTTATTTATATTTTAACTTTTCAAAACTTAAAAATATATTTTATTATTGTAACTAAGATTTCGTTCAGGATCCAAAGAGTTAAATTTCATACCATATTAACATGTTTTAATTGGATGTCTTATAAATTTCGTATCTTATAACCATCGTCACGACCCTTTAATTAGATATGTTTAATATTTGAATCCACAATTAATATACATATAATATTTTAAACAATTTATTATTATTATTATTATTATTATTATATTTTTTTCTTACCATTAAACACTGATTTATTTAAGTTTTCATGATGTGTTACATAAAGTATGTTCAAACTAAAAAATTAACCATCGTTTAAATTCGACTAAAAAAGAAAAGTGCTTCAATCAATAACAACATATAATGCATCTTATAAGAAAAATGATTGATTGGATACAAATATTTACATCTTATATTTATCATAGTTAAATATAAAAGTCTATTTGTCTTGTAAGATGGGTGGATTGAGTGTGAATATTTACATCTTATATTTATCATAGTTAAATATAAAAGTCTATTTGCCTTGTAAGATGGGTGGATTGAGTGTGAGAGACATATATGTGTTTAATCTGGTCCTTGTTGCAAAATGAAAAATGGAGACTAGGTTTTGAGAATGGTGGCAGTTGGAGAGATTTGATTTAATTTAAATATGGTGATTGGAGGAATATGGAAAATTCTAAGGCACATAAAAAAAGCTTGAACTGGTGGAAGGATCTAGGAACAATATGTGAGGCAAATAGGGAGGCCAACTGGTTTGATCAAAGAATCAAATGAAAAATTATTAATGTTTGTAGGGTGAAATTTTGGAAAGATTAGTGGGTGGGAGATGAGACTTTAAAGGAAAAGTTTCATAGACTCTATGGGGTTTCATAAAACAGTTAGTGAGTATGGTTTGAGGGTTGACCTTAGAAATTCACAGGGTTTTGTTTGGCAAATTCCATGGCAGAGAGGTTTATTTGAATGGGAAAAAGAGTTGCAAAATCAGGTTGAGAAACTCATTAACACTGATGTCTAGAATAGGGATAGACTTGACCAGTGGTGCTAGGTTAATGGGAGTGTAAACACCTACACAGTCCAATCTGGGTACTGAACTCTAAAGCAGTTACCAGATATTCCGAGGAATGATTGTTTTAGTAAGATTTTGAGTTTTAAGGCGCCGAAAACAACCAAGGTGTTTGGATGGAGGGTATTGCTAGATAGACTGCCTTCTAGAATCAATCTTGAGAAGAGAGGGGTCTTGGTTTCCTGTAGCATTTGCCCTTTATGTAATAAGGAGGTGAAAACTGTTCAACATTTGCTGATTACGTGAGGTTGCACAAAGATTATGGGTCAAGTGTGACAAATGGGTAGGATTATCCTCGGTTAGATCTAATGACATTACTAACCACTTCTGCAGTTTTCATTTCAGTGGTTTGAGTACAAAAAGTAATTGTGCTTGGAGAGGGATGTGGTTGACACTAACTAAGACAATCTGGAACCATAGGAATAAGGTTATCTTTGAGTGTGGTTAGGTGGATGAGATAGAGATCTTTACAGTAGCACAGTTGCATGCCTGGTCTTGGGAAAAATTTTGTGGATTGAAATTATGGGATCCTTTGCAGAATGGTGTTTACATCCTGTAGATTGCGTAAGAGAGGTCATTTAGACATAAGGTGTTAGAATTTGTGTTCTGTTGGGAGGGGGAAGGTGGGAGGGAGACTCTAGATTTGTTTGTTTGTGTGATGCAGGTCTCTACTCTAGAGGTGATCAAATTGAAGACGCTGGTTGGAGAGGATGAAGGATTGGAGTGAAGAAGAAGTACCCACGTATTGGTGCTCCATTGACAGGGTGGAAGCCTTCCACTTATTGTAGTTTTTCTTTTTTATTTCTTTGGTATTGACTTATTCTCCTTATTATTTGAGTGTTTTGGCTTTTGCTTTGTTTTTATGTTGTAACAGCTAGTAGCTTTCTTTTTGTTTGTGTGGGGCTTAGCGTTGAGAGACTGGGGTGGGGAATTTTGGTGTCTTGTTTTCTTCTTCTTTGTCGTAATAGGGTTGGAGCACCCCATAAGTGCTCCCATTAATTTCATTCTTCGCTGTTCAAAAAAAATATAAAAGAAAAAAAATCTATAGAATAAATCTGGTTATCTATATACCATCATGTAATTACCTATATCAAAATGTAATTACCTATATCAAAATAGACACAAGATACAAATATTCATTTGAAGAATTTCCTTAAGATTTATTTCCTAAACTCCTTTGTACTTTTATTTCATCTCTTATCATCTTTGGAAAACTCAATTTGTTGGAGATCCCACATTGACTAGAGATTAGGCCTTTTAATAGTTTATAAATGGGTGCAAACCTCACTTTATAAGACAGTTTTGTAAGATTGAGTTAGGCTTAAATTTCATTTCTTGATATGGTATCAAAGCCTATTTTAGTACGGTTGTTGGGCTTATCGGGCCACCCGCTATCGGGCCGCTATCGAACCACCCTTAAACAATATACTCTCACACACAAGTTGAGTAGTATCGGCGTGAGGTCGTTCACTAAATTATCGTCAATCATGATAGCATAATGTGTTTATGCGATCAGTTATCTTCAATATAACTCTGAAAATATTATGTATGGAGTGATGATCTCATTCCTTCTAAGTAACAAACAAAAGACTTTATGATTATATACCAGATCTACTCATACTATTTCTTTATCTATCATCATAGTATAATATTTACAATTTTGATTATTTTTGAAAATGAGTCTAAGTCTCACATTAAGTAGAAACAAAAAAGTTAAACCATATATAAGTAAGAAGATTCACAAACTTATTACCTTTAAGATTTGGGTTGAATGTGATGTCAATCCTTTATTTGGATTTAACTTATATCTCGTTATTTTAATATCTCTTCATATCAATTTTTTATATGGGTTAAAATATAAATTAACTCGTATGTCAACCCAATTTTTACTCAATAAATAATTAACATAACAAAACCTATTATCAATAAGTTATAACATTAGGAATTAAAATTATAATTTCAAATAAAACATAATATAGAATAAAATTATTTAATTTAAATAAAAATATAAAATTTGAAAATGTAAAACATCATATAACACAAAATTTAAAGTAAAGCATTGAAAATAAAAATATTTAATGAGAAAGTTATAAAGTGTTGAACAAATAAAACCAAACTAGAAATTTAAAAGAATTCTCGAGCTAGAAAATTTAAATAATTATAGATAAATGTCTGAACTTTCAATTGTGGTTTTCATATTTCAATATCCGAAGAAATGTACCAATGAGGGTACATTCGAGTTAGTATAGATCAAAGTCAAGAAGTAGGCGATAGAAAAATTAATGCGTACTTTTTTAGGATTTTTAAAACCTTTTAATTCACAAATGGAAGTAAGTTATTAGAACAATTGTTCCATGAAGAACTTAACTGGAATAGTGAGCTTACTCAACGAATACTCTTTAACAGTTTTGATTTTGTAGAAAATACTTTGTCATGTGTAGCCCAACTTGTAGTTATAATTAGAATAGAGAGGGGGTATTTTTTAATTTGATTATCTAAATTGCATGTGTTACCACAATAACCTTTCTAATATTCTGGTAATAAATTGGTCTTTTAAATATTATATGGGTCACTATTTTACTTCTCTATATATTCTTGCATCAAATTAACCCCTCAAAGATTACGGAGTGTTTAACTTATATACGTTTTTTTTTTTTTTCAAATTAAGGAACTTATTTTTTATAAAAAAAAAGGGGAAAGTTCTTTTTCCCCCAAAAGCTAACTACATAGCTTTAAAAAATATGGTACACGTTTAACTAACCAATGTAAAACGTAAAAGAAGGAAACTTTTAGTTTTAAATAAACTTTTTAAGTTCAAATGAACCAACAATTTCTACTTTATTTTTAACAGCTTTACTTCAAATTTTATCCTTGAAATAATCTTTAAGCCAATCAAGAATTTGCCCAGTGGTTGGTCCTATTAGTCTCCCATAAAGACCATATCTTTTACATTTTTAATAGATTAATTTAGTGACAGGCTAACTTCTTGGAGGAGTAATTTGGTTAAAAAATTTATTTAATTATTATTATTATTATTATTATTATTATTATTATTATTATTATTATTATAGTGATAAGCTTTTTTTTAAATATGGCGACATATAATTTTACAAGAGGAAATTAAGAGTTTTTATATAAAAAAAAAAACTATTTGATGTGGATTACGATATTGATGAAGTTAATAAACCAATTGTGTTAGTATCATATGTAAAAAAATTAGATTTAATTAGATATTCAACCATTTTCACAGGACCATTATATAATTAGGTTGGCCTTTATTTTCTGGAAGGAAATCTTACATATTGATTGCTATTCTTCAAGCTAATTTTACATGTACTTATTTTCCATAGCTTTTATGTTATATTTTAGTTAGATGTGGAAAGAAAATGAAAATAAATAAGAGTAAATAAATATTGTTTTATTGTTTGGATGAAAGAAAAAAATAAAATAAAATACTTAATATTTAATTATTTATTATACGAAAGGTTAAGATATTTGCATGTGTATAAAATAACTTTTATAATATAAGTAGATAGATGATAACTAAAAATATTATATCATAGAGAAAAAACAAATTTTCCTTTCTACTTTTTATCATAAAAAGAGGGAATCTTTATTCTTTACACGCTCTCTATCATTTTTTTTCTCTTCCTTATCATTATTCTACAGCAACGATCCAGTCTTCTCTCTCTTTTCTTTTTCTTTTTCTTTCTAGACTCCGTTGCTTTCCTTTTACAAACAATACAAACACAAATGGTTTGGCCATAATGGTATAATAGTTTTCAGAATTCAGATGCTACTGATTCTTTGTAGTAGCAGTGAGAAGTGCAATGATCTTAGTTCTATTATTGATTTTTGAGGAGTAGTAGAAATCAGATTGGAGGGACCCGTGCGTTATGATAACTGAGCACCATGTTCTGATTTTTGAGCCACTTAGTTGGCCACCTTCCAGGGTTGATGCGCAATCCTTTTCTCCATATCTGTTTCTCATAATTTTGTCGCACTGTTTTCTCTTTATCTTTTATCTCATTCAAATGCAAGTACTCCAACGCTGTATTATACTGTCTATCCGACTATATATTTATCAAATGAAATGATTACTAATTATGATAAAAATAATTTTTAAATTAGATTTTAGTTGTTAAATAACTATAAAAATTAATAATTAATTAAGTCAAATAATTGGTATCTAACATTATCTAACAAGGTTTTAGTGACTTATATTATTAGATTTTAAATTAGTCTCTAACTTAATTAAATATTAATTTAGAATCTAATGATATAGGTAATTTGGTATCTAATGTTAGATACCAATTATTTGACTTAATTGGTCACTAAATTTCATTATTACTTCTATTTTATAATTATTTAACAAACAAAATTTAATTTAATTTGATGACTATTTTAATCACAATTAATAACTATTTCATTTAATAACTAAATTTGATCTCTAAATATCTGTAGCGAACATATTTTAAATTCTTTTCATAACCACATAAATGTTACAGACCATACACTTGATACTAATAGAAATCTGTGTTGCTAAATTATTCTATATCTTTTCAAAATACTACTTTTAAGGACAACAGCACTACGAGTAGAGCCACTACTGGTCCCATTTGAATAGAAAAAATAAGGTTAGTACTGTTATGGTCGTGATCCTGATTTGGTTGATTCATCTACCACAGATATATGGCATTTATTTAAATAATTAAAAGAAAAGTGAGCAAGTATTTAAGGAGCATTGACAACACCTTTCAGAATCCAATAATAGAGAGAAAGAGTGAGAGAAATGGAGAAGATGGGAAGAAAGACCAATTGTGAGAATCAATATGCTATGAACAGAGGTCCTTGGTCTGCTGAAGAAGACAAAATTCTTATGAACTACGTTCAAGTCCACGGAGAAGGTAAATGGAGAGAGCTTTCCAAAAGAGCAGGTATATATGCAATGCTGAACTATTTATCTATATGTAAGTTTCAAAAGCGTTCTACTTTCAAAATTTGATCATTTCTATTTACGTAGGTTTGAAAAGATGTGGCAAGAGTTGTAGACTTCGATGGCTGAATTACCTAAAGCCAGATATAAAGAGAGGAAACATTTCTTCGGATGAAGAAGATCTCATTATCAGATTACACAAACTCTTAGGGAATAGGTACATTTATTTATATTTTGCATGCATTTACTCCATTTTTGTTTTGTCAAGTAGAGATATATATTAATATATATATTTTTTTTTTTCATATTCTTATGGTGAATAGATGGTCTCTGATTGCGGGACGCTTACCAGGGAGAACAGACAATGAAATTAAGAACTACTGGAATACTTATTTGAGAAAGAAGGTAGAGCACAAGCACAATCAAAACGATGTCGTTGGCCATGACAGCAACATTTTAAGCTCCAAAAATTCCTTGGGTGATGTTCTTGATCCTACAAAATCCCGTCACCCAATGATGATTAAACCGAAATCAATGAGGTGTACCAAGGTTATGATGCCAGGCAATGATTCAGTGAACACAATGAATTTGATCACAACGACCTGGGACCATAACCCTTCTTCATCCATGGCACAGGATGAGCATAACCACTGTTTAACAGGTGTTCTTCAAGACTTCGATATCAGTGACTTGTTAATGTCGTACGAGGATGATTGTCCTGTCAATGGGTATGCTTGTGTCGAAATACCAGAACATATTTTTGAAGATGAGACTTGGAGGCTTCATGATTCCATGGTTGAAGAAGCGTGGTACGAGAATTGGAAGCATGACACCTACTTTTCACAGGAACAAGATATGGACATGGGTTTTTCTTCCTTTTAAGAGTGGACAAAATTTAGGTACAGTACTTTAAGTGCTTTTCATACTGTTCTTTAATCAAAAATAGAATTTCATTTTAGTATCATGTGAAATAAAGGTTGAAATTAAATGTTGGTACTAATTAGAAATTCTGATTTTGAGAGAACAGAGCTAAAATCTCTTAAAGTATTGTGACTAAATATTTTCATTTAGAAAAAACAAATAGAACCTGAATGAAATGGTCGAGGATATTCAGAAAATAACATTGAAGTTAGTAGAGTTTTCATGGTTACTTGAATTTTGGTACGACCAGTGTGATTTTTATGAAGATGTATAAGTTGTGTCTTATAAGGGAGAATTATTCTACCAGTAATACATTGCAATTTTGGGTTATTCAGTGAAAGTTCTGAAACCACCAGTGTTACTCTAGTATAAAGAACTACTAAGGTTGTATAATTTCTTTGAGTTTCTATATGGGTCTTCAATAAATATCACTTCGATTTTTTTTTTATTTTAGTAAACCTTCAATTTAATCCTTAAATATGTAAAATGTTATCTATTTGTTTCTTAAAAGAAGAAATATTTATTTTAGTTTGTAAAATATCTCAAAATTACTTACCCTTGTTAAGTTTTATTACATTATTTTTCATTAAAATGTAATTTTAAACATCGATTTGACATTAAATTAAAAATATTTTATTATAAATTTATAATATTAGAGACCAATTTGAAATTTTTAGGCATCCAAAAACTACTGTTAAAATACAGGGAGAATCTATAAAAGAAAAAAAAAAGATATAATTTTGTAAAAAGTTTTTATAAAAACATGTAGTTACATAATATATATATATATATATATATATATATATATATATATATATATATATATATATATATATATAATATAATATAATATAAAAAACCATGTTAGGACTTTTTTCATTAATTTATAAATATTTTGTAATAAACAAAGCAATAGTTCTATAATATTATGTGTATGTATTATGAAAATGAGTAATTTAAATTTCAACAAATCCTCCGTAAAGAAAAAGTTAAAACACTTTAAAATATTGGTTGTTCACAGCTGACTAAAAGAAATAACTTTACTAAATATTACTCTTCGACTAACTTATTTTTTACTATATAAGTACATCATGAAAACAATATTATTTTATATAAAAAGTCAACTATTTCTTAAGCTATATACGCAATTATTTTATATATTAAAAGGTTTAATTATGTTCTGTAGCTATTCCAAAATTTAAGTAACTATTATGATTTAAAAATTTACAAAAAAAAACTTATGCTATTTATAAATAAGACTCAATTTATGAATAGCTATTGAATTTTACTAAACTCTGGTAACTTATTTAAAAACTAAAATTAAATATAAGAACAAGCTCTACTGTGATACCTATCAAATGAATCTTTATATTTTGTGTTGGTTTATAAATATGTCTTTTTGTCACAGACTTTTGAATAGGTATTTATAATTCAATAAAAATATTAAGTTTTAAATATAATTAGTATATAAGAGCTTATTTAAGCAATTAAAACTGTACAAATTTTTTTAAATTATACAGGCTTTTTTAAAATCTTAATAAAATTGTAAGGAGTTATTATATAATTTAACCGTAGAAAAATGCATTAATTATTTATTTAATTTAAAAACCAATTTGAAATAGAACAAAATTACTGAAAAAATTAATTATGTTTGCTTGCAGTTTGTAGAGTAAGTTTGTTTATAAATTGCTTTTGGTTAAAAGACTAAAATAAAGGTAAGTTTTCTTATATTTTATAAACTTATTTTTAAACTTATTTTATGTTATGTTTTCTTATAAACTTATTTTTAAAAGATATACTTTAAATATAAATTATTTCTTTTTCAACTGAATTTAAATAACGTTAGGTTCGTAAAAGTAAAGAAAATAAAATGATGAATTTTTTAAATGCTTGCTCAACATATACTTAATTGGGCCTTGACCTTTCCGTCTCCAGTGGGTTTGTTGCTTCGTTAATAGCAACAGGCAATTCCATAATTGCTTACTGCACTCTCTCATTTGCTTCTTACATCATATCATATTATTAAAGGGTCAGTCCTATCTTTGGAGAATGAAAAAATAATTTGTGGAATTAATATTCAAAATAAATTTTGGAGATTTAAAAATAACTTCTAAAATTGAAGTTTTAAAATAAATTTTAGTGATATAAAAATCAATTTTAAAATATTATTTCTGAAAATTTAATTTGAATTTTGGAAATACAAGTCACAGGATACGTCAGGTATTTTCTTTATAAGAAAAAAATGAGGGATGGATTAAGCAATTGCCACATCAACAAAGAGTTGGATCTTGTATAGGTAACCACAAAGTTGTTAATAAGCCCCAACCCTTTTAGATATCTGTATTTTAACAAAAGATTATTACTATTGATACTACTTTGAATATAATAAAAATAAGTTTTGGTTGGAATTTTTTATAATTTTTTTTTAAGTTTCTAGGTTAAGATTTTAAGTTTTAGTTATGTATTTTGACAAGAATTTATTGAGATACAGAATAAAATATACTTCTGTTATATACCTCTTGAAGTTTTTGTTGTGTATTTTAATAACTCCTTTAAAGATAAACTTGATTAATGTGTATCTGAACAAAATATTGTTAACGGACCTACAGTGTGTCAAAATTGTAGTTCATGGCACTATGGACTTCTTATGGGCTTAGCCAGAGTAACATGTGGCTGATGGCCATTTTTTTTTTCTGCAACCCATGCATTTCCAACTCACTTAGTTTAATTTATTAATAAGAATTTGACACTTTATAATATTATATACAATAAAATAAAACTATTTAACATTAAAATAAATTATTATTTTATTATTATATAATATTTTATGAAATAAAATTAATATCAAATAAATGTAATTCATGAATAATAATAATATTAAAATATAATTTTCTGTTTGAAAATGTCACAAGTGTGAAAACTATCTTCGCCCAAAACAAACTTAAAAAATATGACTGCTTTTGAAGGGGTTGAAATCCATTTATCTACATGACCAAAGTAAGGGATGAATGAGAATAAAGGAACATGTACTAGCCAATCTCATTCTTATCATGTTAGTCAAGTTGGCCTATAAAACTTAGACTGAAATTTGTTAAGTTTTCCAAAATTAACATTATTAATAAAAACTAATAAATACATTAATTGAGTTTAATATATATATATATATAATTTTATAAAAGAGAATTATAAAGAGTCAGCTGAAGGGTTATTATCATCTTCTAATTCATGTTCTATTAAGTTCTTGTCATTTGTCTAGAATTTGAGGCAAGGTTTGACAAGTGGAAACAGAAGGGAATATTTCCTTTGTTTCTTAGCTCTTTTCTTACAAAAATTAAAACATATCACTTTTTAATTTAATGTCTTTTAATAATATACAAATAAAATAGAGTCCTTCTATTCATTTCTGTCTCATTCTACTCTGCATGTTATAAAAGGACTGTTTAAAACTTTGTCAACCAAAAAACCTTAAAATGATAGTTATTATAAGAGGATGTATGGGTGTTTTAGTAATATTTTTTTAATACAGTTTAAAAATGATCATTAATATCATTTTTAGACATAAATTTGGTTATAGTTTTCTTGACATTAATTAATTTTGCATAATATTATAGTAGGGAAGCCTCCAATGGTACCTTATTGGTTGTTCTAGAATATGAAAAACATGATGCAAACCATTCATATATAGTCTTCAAATTGAATATCCTTTTCCATTAATTTGTCCCACTTGCCTCTAGCTGAATTACTCAAGAAGGTAAAAGAATAGCTTTGAGTCCAAGTAATGGAAACAAAACCCTATTGAGTACTTGAAATGTAGATAAAGCCAAATTCCCTAAAGATGTATAATTATTCATCTATTTTCGCTCTTAAGAGAGTGTCCTTATCAAGGGACTTACCCCACATCATGTGTCTCAATTTTAAGCTTCTATCCAAACCAAAGCCACACACAACTTGGTCCAAAGGTGACCGACCCTTCATCTTTCATTTTCATTCCAATGTCAATTCACATATACCCATCATGTGTGATACCTTCCTACTCTTAGTAGATAAATGTTGAGTCATGCACAAATAAGATGATGATTACTATTATGGATATGATAATAATACGAAAAGAGAGATTTCAACATTTGCTTCGGCCTTTCAGAACTATATCAAATAAGAACCACAATGAAAGTTTTAAAGACAAACTAGAAAATGAATTCATAAAACAATTTATCATTTATCTATATTAAATAAAAATTTCTATAAATTTATCATAATTAATTTGATTTTTTATTTCATTTTTCAATAAATAAATGCAAAAAAAAATATTAAGAGACTGTCATCTAAAACAACTTAACTATATCTTTAAAATATAAACACTTAAATATTCTTTTTAAAACCTTAAAAATAGTGAAGCATCCACTTAATGATTTTGTTGTAGTGCTACATGGAAACTTTGTTTGAAAAAAGTGAAGTCCAAAATGAAATCATTTACAAACTAGACTTTGGAAACCATCAAAGATGTAATCCTTGTGACAAATTTTTAATAAAAAAAATAAAATCATCATTTAGGTACAGTTGTCTATTCAAATCAATTTATCCATTTTTCATATTGTTTTTCCAAAAATATCTAAATCCATAAATCTTTAAAATAGTTGCACTATCTTTTTTTAAATGCAAGTTAAGGTGTTATGACAATGCAAGAATAGATGTATATGTTATTATGGGTGTTTACTTTTTTGAATTAATTAATATATATTATAAATAATTATTTTTTATTTTATATTTATATGTAAAAGTGAAATACTTAAATGTTATTTTTTTTATAAATTTATTATTAATTTTTTTATATTTTGTAGAAACTCTTTTTATAACTATTTTATGAAACTTTACAAAATTTAAAAACAAAATATTTGGAGTATTATTTCTTATAAATTTTATAAAAAAAATATTTGCAATGGATATTTTTTTTAAGTCTTTATTTTAGAGATAATAATAGTTTATTTTCTACTAGATGAAATATTTAATTATAGTTTTTTATTTATTTTATAGTATGCTAGTGGTATTTTAAAAACAATGTCCAATGCTTGTCATTGTTTGTGAATCTTTCATGTGATTTTGATCTAACTAGCACCATTCTAAACACATATTCTGTAAAAACATAGATTTTCTACAAATGTAGTTGTTATTATCATATTTAAAAATAATTTAGAAAGTAACAAAATTTATTCCAATTTGATATATTTTTACCGCATAATTAACCGAACTTTTCATAAAAAGAAAATGAAGTTACCAACATTTATTATATATTTAGAAAGATTTTTAGTGACATGTTTTTTGGTTAAGAACCTTGATAAAAGTATCAATCATATTAAAAAAAAAAGTTATACAATAACCAGGTAATAAAATATTATTTGTACACTCCAAGAGTTGGAGTAATAAGGTAACTAAATTTATATTAACTGCATAAAAAAAACTAAGAATCAAACAAGTAGGGTGTAGTATAACCATTATAAATATAATGAACGAAATTGTTGGAGTTTGAACTCATTAAACTTCCTAACTTATTATTATAAAATTATTCAAGCTATCTTGTTATTATTACTTATTTTTATTCAATCAAAAATATGTTATCTCAATTTAAAAAAAAATATTCAACCTTTAATTCCTTAATTCAAAGAACCTAAATGTTTTTTTATCAGTAAAAGAATATAAATTAAATTAAATGGGAATATATAAGGGTGCTCTGTCCCTCTACAAATATTCTCTTTCAAAATATTGGGTTAAATAACAAAAATAAAAAGAGGTATTTCAAACTATTATCCTACTTCATTCTCTAACTCTCTATACCTTAATCTTCTCTAAGAAGACCTCTTAGTTCAGATATTAGTCTTAGTTCAAATATTAGCCTATCAGATTACACCATCAAAATCAACAAATGTATATATTCCTAACCAACCATACAGATAAGTCTAGCATTATAATTAAAACTACACAGTCCATCTTTCAGGTACCTTACAATAGACAATTCATAATGTATTAGGATTTATTGTTTTGTCACTAGGTGATGCTCTCAATCCTTATGGCCATGCAGCGAGTGTGACACCTCTCGTTTCAAACATTTTCAAGCAATACTCAGTACTTCCAGTAGTCTTGTAAATATTATCTGTAGATAACTTGTTGTCTCTCTTGTTGCATCATAGCCCTTCTTATCTGCTCACGTGACGTCTCCAAAGAAGTACATCCCTAATATTTATATATTACTAAACAGACAATCAGGACACACGACCTAAATTTAGATGCTATCAACAACACCCTATAGAACTGTGGTACCCTGCTATTGCAAGCATACTATTTTAATGTAATGTCTCCAAACATCTCGCAGGTACGAGTCATAGCAAAGTGTTTAGTTGTGTTTAGCACCAAACTTCCTCTATATACATTTCTATGATTGAAAATAACCCTATTGTTATGATTCCAAATTCCCTATACAATTGTAATCCACATACCTTTCTAAAAAATATTCTATTTATTAGTTAGACCCAAGATGTGAAAATGTTGAAAGTTAATCAAGAATTGATTATGATTCACAGAGCTTAACCCCACCCAACTATCACACCTATTCCATAATTGTTTAGATAATTTACAATAAGAAAATAAATAACAATAAGTCTCATCCTTTTCCTTGCAGAACTCACACAATTTATTTGACAGCCCTATTCCACTTTTAGCCAAGTTAACCTTAGTAGGAATTCTATCTAAGAGTACTCTTCATTCTAAGTGTGTAGCTCTAAGAATAGTGTTTAAGCTCCAAAGTAATTTGAAAACACTGTTATTCTCTCCCTGTTCTGTATTGTGCAACATAAAATATGCTGACTTAACAAAAAATTATCTCTTAACATCATCTCTCCACACTTCCTATCCTAACAATCTCTGCTAGGAATTTTGTCATCCATTAATTGCATTAATTCGTCCACCAACTCTGTCTCTTAAGAAAATATGTCTCTTCTCTATAGAATTTTTTAGTTTCATATTTCATCCCACCATTCTCTTGTGTCACTTAGAACATGAATTTTATCACCTGTTCCAATTTTCCATTCTATTGTTCTATTGAACCAACCCAGGTTTCCATTCCCCACAATTTTTACATATGTTTCTTCACCACTGAGAGTCATACCTATTTCTACAATCTACATAAATTTTCTCTCTGATAGTATACTTAGATATAATGACATTTTTCTAAAGACTTTGACCTTTCTCATACGCCATACCCATTTTGTTAAGAATGTTGCATTGAACTTCTCTACCCTAATTTCCAATCCTCCTTCTTTCTTAGTCTTACATATCTCTTTCCAATTAATCTAAACAATCTTACTCTTTTTGAAACCCTTCCCCCACAAAAAAGTTAAGTTCCTTTGCAATTTGACAATCTCTTTAAAAAAAACCTAAATGTAAAAATATGAAATTTTCAAAAAAGAAACAAAATAACATAAAAATTAAAAAAAATCGATCATGTAAAGTATACCAAAGACCATATAGAAAATCCAAACAATCATAACAGAAAATATGATTTTCTTCCTCTCCTAATCTATTTTCAATCCACTTGATCCCTACCTTTTATTTCTCCACTGCCTTAATTTTAAAGTTTATATTTTACAGTTCAGAATAGTTCTTTCCTTTTCACCCTTCCAACCACATCTAAACCACTTTTATCACCTCTCGTGTTTAAGACACATATTTTATTTATTATATTTTGTTTTGAATCATACACATTCCCAAAACCATTTTTATTCTAAATTCTAAAATCATACTTAATCTTTTCAAGTTTCCTTTATAATCACCAATCCATATCCTTAATGTCTGGACATTTGTTGTCCTCTTTCAAAATGTTTATGACAATAATATGCATGGTTTGTTTCTTGACCACACAACTTTTCCATTTCTCATGCCCAAGAGACCATTTCAAGTTTTAAAAAAAAAAAAACATATTTAACCGAAGATGAATCAAATTCGAGCCAAAAGATTGGTCCATTGTTCACAGTATTTGAATTACTCCCTCCATTGGTTCTGCTTTAAGTGCAAAAACAATCCTAATAAAAGACCCTGAAGTTGTCCATATATTCTCAGTAATTTTGAGAAAATATAAATACATTAAATTTGATTTGTTTTTATTTATTTTAAATTGTTACAACTTTCAAATGTATTTAAATAAGACAATTTAAATTTATTTAATTTTTATTTTTATTTAAAAATTGTATTTCAACTACCATCAAATAAAAAAACAAAATATAAAATTACTACTCCAACCGTACAAACATAAAAAAAAAATCACTACGAAATTTAATAAAATAAAATGTCTGACATCCACTAAAAAATTATTTTATTATTAGATAATAACAAGCTGAAAAGCATCGATAAAAAAAATATGTCCATTATAAAAATATTAGTAGACATTATAAGGAAAACATTATCGACGAAAAATTATTGACAGATACAAATCTATCAGTACAAATATTATTATTGACAGATTTAATGACAGAAAATTTTAAAACTAAAATTAAAATGATAATAATAATAATATATTATTATTATTATTATTTTGTTTAACAACAAATAATATATAAATATGGATAATAAGATTACTCTAATTTATTTACACAAAATGTATTATTATTATTGTTGTTTTTATAAGTAATTATAATAGTGATTGAAATAAATTTATTTTTATTATAATAATAATAATAATATTATTATTATTATTGTGATAGAAGAGCTTTTCTATTTTAATGGTTATGGGTGTTCTCTCGTTGCTTGTGTTAGCTTAAAAATTTAACGGTCTATGTTGACAAAAACACAACTTTAATAATAATAATAATAATGGAAAAAAAAAAAATCTTTGGTGACATCAATGATACCTTGCCTAGTCCGAGATTAAGATAAATGAAACAAAAACATGAATTTGAAAGAGTGGAGTAAGAAAATTTTTAAATTCTTATTTCTTAAGTGAGATTTGAATTTATCTTATTTTAAAAATCAATTTATTTTCATAAATTCTTATAATTTCAATTTATTTTTAAATTTTATCTTGAAAAGTGAACTTTAAGCCTAACCCAGTCTTACAAAACTGGTCTAAATGGTGATCTTTGCACCTACTTATATACTATTGAAAGGTCTTATCTCTAGTCAATATGAGATCTCCGACAATCCCCTCAGGCTGAGATTGTTTAACTCGTGCGTAGGACAATATATTTAAGGGTGGTTCGATAGCGATCCGATAGCGGATGGTGCGATAGGACCAACAATCTTGTTAGGATATGTTCTGATACCATCTTATGAAATATATATCATATTATGAAATGAAAAGATGAAAAAAAATGAAAAAAAGATATAAGAATGAAAAAATTATCTCTGTTTTTCTATTTAGAATAAAAGTAAAAAATGAGAGATATACAAGAACTATACTCATTATACTCATTCTAGGTCTAGTTAAAAAGAGAGAAAACAAGTGAAAATATTACACTCTGATCCTGCGCCATAAAGACAAAATAATAAAATTGATGACAATTTGATTCTGTCATAAACATAAAATAATAACCTAATTGATATTGGTTTTCTTCTAGAAGTCTTGTATCTATATCTTTTAAACCTTCCACACAAGTTGGGGAGGAAATATTGATGAGACCCAGCTTGGAACAAATATTCTTTAAAGATTGAGAACTTAAGGCTTTGGTATAAATGTTAGCTAGTTGTTTTGTGGTAGAAATGAAAAGTTAATGGATGAGACCCTTCTTCAAATTTTCTCTAGCAATGTGGCAATATATTTGTACGTGTTTGTATGCTCGTGAAACACTGGATTTGTTGCATTGTATCTTGTTGAGTCATTGTCACATTATAAAAGTGATAGTTCAAAAGGGACTTTGAAATCTTGAAGAAGACAAACTAGCCATTGAATATCACATGTAACAGTGGTCATTGTGTTGTATTCGAGCTCCTTTAGCATATCTAAGAATTCTAATTGCTGCATTATAATCAACAATTGTAGGCTTATCAAGAATTTGAGAAAGTTGATGAACAGAAAATGTTATGTCAGGTCGGGTATTAGTGAGGTACATAAGTCTTCCAATCAACCTTCTATAGACTTGAACATCTATGAAAGACACACTTCCAATAGAATATAATCTAACAAGATTATCAATAGGAATAATTGCAGATTTGCAGGCTAAAAGACCTGCATCTGTTAACAATTTCAATGCATATTTCCTTTGATTCATCATTATCCCTTTCTTACTTATTGTTACTTCAAGACCAAGAGAATATCTTAAATCACTAAGATCATTGATCTTGAATACTTATTCAAAACTTCCTTAACTCAATTAATCTCTTCTTTATCATTTCTTGCCAAAATTATATCATCCACATACACTAATAATTCTGTAAAAGATCCTGTAGAAGAATTAATAAACAAGAAATGATCATTCATAGATTAAGTGTATCCCGTAGAAATAAAAAAGGATGACAATTTAGCAAATCACTCCCTGTTAGCTTGCTTAAGGCTATATAAAGCCTTTTTTAGTTTACAAACTTGTCCTCATTGAATAGAAATCAATCCAAGAGGGGCAACCATGTATACATCTTCTTTCAACTCTCTCCATGTAAGAAGGCATTATTTATGTCTAACTGTTTCAATTCTCAATTATATATAGAAGCTAGATAAAGAGGCAATGTTATAGTGGTCATCTTTGCTATTGGAGAAAAAATTTTAAGATAGTCAATGCCTTCTATTTGTGTGTATCCCTTCACCACTTACCTTACTTTATACCTTTCAACAGTCCTATGAGTCTTATACTTTATTTTGAATACCTATTTGCAACCTATGACAGTTTGGTTCTTAGGTAGAAGAGCTGACTCCCATGTTTGATTTGACTTCAAAGTCAAGAAAATTCACCCATTTCTCCAATAGTCTTGTTTCACAACTTCATAATAAGTGTTTGACTCAACATGTCAAGAAAAAGACATAACAAAAAATTTATAAGAAGATGATAATTTCTTATAAGATAAAATAAAATTCAAAGGATATTTAACTCTAAAAAATGTATTGGAAACATTGAGACTACAATAATAATCCTTTAGATACTCATGTGGTCTTGTTGTTCTGGTACTCATTCGAATTGGTTGTGTTTTTTTCATGATTTTTATTGAGAAAACACTTTGAGAATAATTGACAATGACTTGATTTGCATTTAGTAATTTGACACTAATAGGATTAATTTGATTATATGAAGTTAAATGAGTCAAGGATGAACAAATGTAGCATACCACTATAAAGAATCCAAGAACTAAAAGAAGAAAGAAATTTGTTACCATTGTGTATTATCATGTTAGAAGGAATAATATTAAAAACATTGTCATTGTGTTTAAATGTTATAAAAGGGCTAACAATATTTGATATATTTGATATTGATCAGGAAGAATAATAAGGAGTCTCGTGAGAAATAAACAATTTCAGTCATAAGTAAATATAACAATCAGAACTCTGATGACTTTAAGCGTAACTCACCCTTACAAAATCGACTTATTAAGAGAGGTTTACACACTTATATATTATTGAAAAACTTTATATCTAATTGATAGATCTCTAACATTTTATATTCAAACAAAATATTTTATTATAAAACATTTTAAAAATTTTATAAGAATAAATTATCTATCTAAGCCCAAGTTAAACTCTTATTCTACTATCAATCGGGAGTAAAAAAGAATTTTCGATAACAAGTACAATTATAAAATCATACAATTACCCAGTTACAATAACCCGAACATTAATCGTAGAAAAAAAAATCAATAACTATTAAATAAATAAAAACAAACATAATAATTACATGTAGATTCAATTGTATTAAGCTTCAACGAAAAAAAAAAAACAAAAACATAACTACTTATAATCAATCATAGAGAAATAATCCTCGAAAAGAGAATAATTTTGATGTGTCTCAAAGTGTATACATGTATGGAAATAAGGTTCTAATTTTTTTCTTTCATAGACACTCAACCTCTTCCATCACTTTAGATAGAACTGCTTAAGCTGTCCAAAATAAACTATTTAAGCACTTTCCTCTCAAGTTTGGCTTAAAATGCCCACAAAATGGGTGACTTAAAGTGCATACCAAATTCTTCTTGTAATTTTGTATCGCTTAAATCTAATAGGAAACTTCATTTTCTCTATTTTAATGTTCTTTTTAACGTCTAACTTACGACTTTTACCCCTCAAAACTAAAAAATAAAAATAAAAATAAAGTATATAATATGGAATTAAAACTAAATTTAAACATAAAGAACAATTTATTTAAAACTAAGTTAAATTAACACAACTAAAATTAAAAAATATAAGAGATCTCAAATAATTATATTTAAATTACTCTATAGATAATAATTATCAGACAATCCTATTTTTCATATGATCTTTTATCATTTAAAAGAACACACAATTATGGATATTTTACATAAAAGGTATCATAGATTTTTTTGTTGACGCAACTTTAGTATCTTCCAACAAATACAAATATTTTGCTTTGATCTACGTAGCTTTCACTTCGGTGTTACGTACGAATTTGCTTTTAGCTTTCCTGATATAGCATTAGTTTTTCGCCGACAAACAACCTATTTCTTATATTGATCTCCACAACCAAATCTTATCATACCAGACTCCCATTTCATCTACACGCGAAGCAGCTGATTTAACATAGACTTGGTAAAGAATGTTTCAAGCTAGCATTGTCAACGCAAACATCACTTCAAAAATCCCTATTATGACCCTTCTTCACACACATTGAGTAAACCAAGGTCGTTACAAACCAATAACATTTCTCCAAGCAAATATCTTTCTCCCAGAAGGAACAAGAAAGTAACCACCAAGAAAATATCTCTTCAACCAAACAGTTCAAATTACCATTACCACTATTATAAAATAGGAAAGAAACCCATATATTGTCATCATCTACCAGCAAGCTCTCTGTCTACTACTTAGTTATCACGCTTAGGTTTAAGAGTTACCACAAGATTTTGATTGAAATATTTTTTACCAACTAATCCTACTTTTATTCAATTTTATAGTAACCATATATATATAATTGAATAATGTGTCCGATGAAGTTTTATAAAAACTATGGTAAAGAAAGTAGTGTAAGACATGGTAATAAGAATAGTTATAATAATGCATAAACCAATTAGTTGTTGGCTAAAAAATGACGAAAGTTGTCTGGTTGTTGGTAAAAAGATAGGAAATAAGAGAAGGAGAGATAAGGTGAGGGTGAGAGCTAAGAGGGTCGGTGGCCCCAGACCATCATCTGCTAAGGACACAGTAGCCCGTGCAGGAGCAGTATAACAGTGACATAAATTACCTCCCTCACTTCGCTGGCAACTTTACCACCCTTAATTATTCCCCTTTACAAAATGCACAACCATGAGGAGAAGAGGGGGAAAAGAAGAGACACATAGATCAAAAGAGATACATATGAGTTTATTTATATATGCCTTTTGGAGGACAAGCTAGCATGTTATTAACTATTATTATTATTCTTCTGTCTAGATGACACCAAATGATTGAGAAATAACAAGAGGGAGTAGTAGTAGCTAAATTTTATGATAAGAAAACAATAGCCAGAAGATAAGTAGGTATTCAGAGTGAATTGTTTTCTTCTCTTCGTCTCCTGTTTGCTTCTGTCTCCTGAGATACTTTTCTCTTGGTATCTTTGTGATTTAATCTCTCAGTTTCTTTTTTTCTTTTTTCCTGACAGACAAAGAAAGCAGGGAAAAAATCAAACATACTTCAGGTCTTCTTTTTTTTTTTTTTCTCTTCATTCTGTTGTAGTTTCTTTTTCCCTTTCTTTTTGTTTATTCTTTCCAAGGGACAAGAAAACATGCAATTGAGGTTTTTATATTTTTTTCTTTCAGCAGAAGGATATTCGGATATTTGATAGGTTCTACTTTTGGTTCAGATATTAGTTCCAGATTTGCACAACAGTTATGGCGGCAGCTTCCTCATCCACTCCATTCTTGGGAATCAGAGAAGAAACCCCTCAGATTACAACACACCATCAACCCTCCATGGTTGCTCCAATCACAGTGCCTCAAAAGAAACGGAGGAATCAACCTGGAACACCAAGCAAGTAGCTTAGTTAAATTTGATTGCTTAAACCACACACAGATACACATCCTTTGCAATTTTATTTCACTTTTTTCACTTTCTCAATAACAAACACGACCAAACCCTAAATCATGAATATGAGTTAGGGCTATTGACTTCTTTAATTTACTGTAGAGACATTCAATTCATGGTTGGATTGCTTTTCTCCCAGAGTCTCAAAAGCATGAAATTTCTGGTTTAAATTTTTTAATAATTTTTTTAAATTTTTTTATCATTACTATTGAAATGCCTACGTGGTTCTAAAACAAGGTCAAAAAAGAAAGATTATTCTTCTGTGTCTTGTGCGTATTCAATTTGAGCAAGTGATTGAAGCAAAAGAGTTTTTTAATAATTTGTTGTTTGTCATTTTTATGGGGGTAAAAGATCCAGACGCTGAGGTGATAGAACTATCTCCCAAGACCCTAATGGCAACAAACAGGTTTATATGTGAGGTGTGCAATAAAGGATTCCAAAGGGAGCAAAACCTACAGCTTCACAGAAGAGGACACAACCTTCCTTGGAAGCTAAAGCAGAAGAGTACAAAAGAGCAAAAAAGAAAGGTTTATCTTTGTCCCGAGCCCACTTGCGTCCATCATGATCCTTCAAGGGCTTTGGGAGACCTCACTGGGATCAAGAAGCACTACTCTCGCAAGCATGGTGAGAAGAAGTGGAAATGTGAAAAGTGCTCAAAGAAATATGCTGTTCAATCTGATTGGAAAGCACATTCCAAGACTTGTGGCACTAGAGAGTACAGATGTGACTGTGGCACTCTCTTCTCTAGGTAACAACCCATTTTATCTTAGTTTCTCCTGCACTTTATACATTCTTCAAGTGTGTGTATACTATACACACACCATCCAGTTTATGAAACATTAGGGTTTCTCATACTCTTTGGTGGTTTTGAATATTTCACACTAGTAAAAACTTTTAAGCTTGATGCATTTTTATTATAAGCATGAATGGATTAAGTCAATTATACCATGTAAGAAGTTGGGAAAAAATTGTGAGGATGTAGCTTGAGTAAATAGTCCAAATGTGAACAAGAACTTTCTCCATTCATTTCGCTGTTAGTTTGTGTGTGGGTGTTAGTGGAGGCATGGCAGGAGACTGCTTGCACGTGAGTACACTGTTGAAATGGGGTACCAAAATTGATATGCTTTGGGAAGAAAAAACAAGCAAGTTCAACTTTGGTCCTTGGGAACAGTGCCCCCACCCTTATTCCCATTCACGTGCAGTTAAGTAACTTTGCAAAGGCAACAGGCATAGTGATACTGGGTTTGTTCTCACATGAGTTGGAGATGCTGGCTTTTGTTCTCTTTCGGCTTGGCTTGGCTTGGTTCAAATATAAATACACTTATCTTGTTGCAATGGGTCCGAGGTGCATAATTGTCACTGCTGCCTATTATTTATTTATGAATTGCTAAACAAATTCTCAGCATTAATTCGCCACTTCTATATGAGCAATTTTTGTATTGTACGATTGTTTTGAAATGAATTCTCGTCGTAGAAAATAGACAAGTATTGATGTTGTTTGCATTTATTGAACTGGCCCCATGTTTGGTCTTATGATAATTGACTTTCATCAGAAGCTCAAAATAATTCTCTCTTATTGATCAAGGAGAGAGACCTTAAAGTGGCAGTTCGATTTGGATTTCTTGTGTGTATCATATTTTGGTATAATGATCCCCTGGGCCCTCTGTTTCCATTGTAGTTTTATTTTCAAAATTGCAGTTGCAATTACAAAGAAAATATATTTCCTATTATGATTTTATTTTATTTTTTTTTTATATTTGACTACCTTTGGAATTGGTTGGTTAAATAATTGATATATCTTGAACTTCTGCAGTTCCAAAATTCTTTAGGTTGGACGGTGTTAGGTTACCTATATACGTTATTAAAATAAATACATGGTTATGTCAAGAACTTTATCTGTCGATGTGGTGCATACTAGTTGTTACTGAGCTGATTAGTAACATTTTGATTATTATATTCTATTAATTCACCTTTGTTAATCTTTATTATGGTGGAAGACGTACGTGGTTAATTTTTGTATACCTTAATTTTTCCAATATATTTTTGATGCAGGCGTGACAGTTTTATCACTCATAGGGCGTTCTGTGATGCATTAGCACATGAGAGTGCAAGATACCCCAGTAGCTTAAGCCCTTTGGGGACTCATTTGTTTGGCACAAACCACAATAGTTTAACCCTATCCCAAGTGGGCACCCAACTTTCCCAAGTTCAAAATCAGAACCAAACAGTCACTAACATTGGCAGTGTTGGTGCAGCTGTAAAGTTTGAGCACTTGATTCCACCTCTAAATCAGTCTTCATTTGGACACTCACCACAATCAATGCCTTCCTCAGCTTTCTTCATGAATAACAACACCAATCAAACATTATTTGAAGAACACCAATCACAACAAGGACCACTATTCTCAAACAAACAACTACATCGCCTAATGCAGCTCACTGATCTTCATGGCAACACCAACAACAACAACTCCAATTCTTCATCAGTTGCTGCTCCAAATTCCAATCCCTTCAATCTCAGCTTCTTCCCAAGTAGCAATAGCACTAGCACCATTATCTCTGATCAATTCAACAACATAAGCGGTAATGACCAAGGAACAACACCACCACCACTCTTTGTTAATAACAACCCTGCAGTAAGTGATCATGTTGGTCCAAGTTTTTCTTCGCTCTTTGGTGATTCAATAGAAAACGTATCATCCCCTCATATGTCTGCCACTGTGTTGCTTCAAAAAGCGTCTCAAATGGGTTCAACCACAACCACCAGCAGTTCTTCTTTACTTAGAGGAATGTCTAGCAATGGTTCCAAAGCTGAAAATGGCCACCACCACCACAATCTTCAAGGGTTAATGAACTCTATTTCCAATGGAAACACGTCCTTGTTTAGGAACATGCAAGGGAATGAAAACAACCTTTGTGGGTTTCACAACGTTGGCGAGTCCAACCATAAGTTACCCCAGAATCTTAATGTAAACTTTGGAGGTTCTGACAAGTTGACCTTAGACTTTTTGGGTGTTGGAGGAATGGTGAGAAATATAAATGGTGGGTTTTCACAGAGAGAACAATTACAACAACAACGTGTCATGGGTGGTACCGAGTTCTTCGAACCCTGACCTGAAGTCAGCACAGCCAAATCATCATTTTGGAAAGTCAACGTTGTAATATGGAAAAGATTAGGCAGAATGAAACAACATTGAAGAAAAAATCTTGTTACTTTATTTAAAACTGCTTTGAGGTTATTTTGTTATCAAAAGAAGTCTAATTGGTATATTAACTATGATTTCCATTCTATAAATTGCAACTCTTATGTTTTTCATCGATCCCTTTCTCTTCACACTTTCTCTTCAGTACTCTCACTTTGATAGTGATAGACATATCTGAATGAATTTACTGTTTCATTGAATTTCATGATAAAGTTTAATTTGAGACAGAAAAGAAAATACGGTAAAGCCAGCCAGGTTGTGAACAATGCTCAACAGACGAGGATGCTGACTCTCTTGCTGAGAATCTTCACGTATTCGATATATTCCAATGGAAACGACAAACCCTGGTTTCCTTTCAATTTCATCATTGTTTTCTAGTTATAATTAACATATACCATACCGACTAAAGCTACACAAAACTTAAAAATGAAGCAGGAGCAATTTTGTATTTCATATACCTAATTCCTTACTTTTCAAGAAAATGTCATTAAAAGACGATAGTATAAACGTGCATAAATGTGCATGACAGCATACAAATTAAAAATATAATTATGAATTTTTACATATAAAATGTTATTTATCAGACACCAAACTACTTTCTTCTTTTACAAAAATATGTGCTTATATCATAATTTAAACTAGCTGAAAATACTTGTTTAACAATTTATTAATAATCCCTCATTGTATATTAATTTAAAAAAAAATGGTTACTAACTCTATTACCAGCACTACAACTTGATAAAAACCCTTCACATTTTCATGTGCTTTTGTTGACATTCCTTTGCTTAAAGGTGACCCTTTTAGCCTATCATTTTGAAATATTCCTGACCATGTTGACCACTTTTGAAACTCGCATTCATATGGAGTTTTTTTCTCTCTCTCTGAACTGTTTGCATGTTAGCATGCACTGTAGGGCAGTGCCGTGGTTGCTGACAATTAGGGTTAGGTCTCACGTCATTATTAATTTGGTGAAAGATTTTTATGGCGTTAAGTAAATGAATAAAAGGGGTGGTGGCTGAACATATATACACAGTGCTCAGCATCCAACAGAGACAGTATAGTCTCTGCAATGTTCGTTATTGTAATTATTAGTAAAGATATTGTGACACTTTTGTCGCACCTCATGTCATTTGCCTCTTCATATGGAAATCACTCGTCCGTGACTATCAAACCCACTCATCTCATTTCGTCTTTATATGGTCTACGACTTTCCTCTCCATTTTTCTTTTTTCCGATAATTCTTTCACACCAAAACCAAACTCCAACAAATCCTTATTCCACACGTTATCAGATCAAATCAGTTTTACAATGTTAAGTTTCGAACAATAACATTTGAGATTACCGTATACATGTTATTAAATACAAGTTGCTTTCAAAATTTTCAAAATCTCATGACTGCACTCTCATTATATGTATGCAATATGTTTGGTATGTGTGATATGAGATTTTCCATAGTTTTTTTGGTAGAAGCTCTGATCAAATTTGTTCATATGATTTTGAATAAAAGATAACTACTTTTGTTAACATTTTAATTCATAAAAATGATGGTTTTGAAAGAAAAAGAAAAGGAACATGCAATCTATATATTTATTTTATCATATGCAGTGAATTATACAAAGTAGATAGGAATAGTTTTGTCTGTCCCCATTGTGATTAACTCAATCATTCATGAACAAAAGACTCTGACTTGCATATCAAAGTTATCTATTTGTTTGTCCATTTGCACGTGAATTGATGTAAGCATGCCCTTTATTGTTTTTCCCTTTTTGAAAAACAAAAAGTAACAAGTAATTTATTGGACTTGGCCCAGGTATCAAGTTTTGACGGTCGAAAAATACAAGAATTAAGTAAATATGTTATGTTCTAAAACACTTTTATTATTTGCAATAGTAAAGAAAAAAAAATTTAATTATAACAAATGACACCTAGGAAAGACAGATAGTAAAAGAGTCTCTTCCATATGAATGTCATGACAACCCCAAAATTCTTAATTTTTCTTAAATTTTATAAATAATAGTATTTTATTAAAACAGGTTATATATTCAAAATAATCATAACGTATTATAGAAATATTTATGATTAATTAATTTTTTAAGAGAGAGGAAAATATAATGAACTATGTTATAATAGGATAAATATTATATTTATTAAAAATATATAATATAATTATATTTTGAATAATAGTATATTAAATAAAATGTTATAAAATAAAACTATTAAATAACACTTAAGTAGCATTATTGTCACTGTCAAATTCTTTAAATAAAAAAAATATCTTACATATTAAAATTTTAAAAAGTGAAAAGTGTTTGTGGTTAACTGATTTTTAATGTCAATTAATATGTATTTGTCAATTGTTAGTCTAAAAATTATGAAAAGTAATATATATATATTATACACCAAATTTGAATAATTTTCACTGATCAATAAGATGATACACAGCTATAAATAACATTACACAAAAAGGTGATACTTCTAATTAAGAACAATTTTTCAGTTACAAAATAATTTTCTGCCTAAAATAAATATTATTATTGGAAAAAAAGTTGGGGTCTTAGACCCTATTGCAACAAATAAATCCGTTCCGCAGTATATATTCTCAAGATGAGATATGGTAGGTTGAGTCGAATCACAAAATATTTTTTTTTTTACCAGAAAAATAAATTGAGTTTAATTTACTTAATTTTAACTCAATCAATGATATGTAAGTTGGGTTAACTTACTTTTTATATTATTTTTTTAAACGATAAAAAATAGATAGAATAAAAAACAGTTCTTAAGGGTGTCTCAACTTTTTACACAAACAAAAATCTTTCCCGGACATATGGTCTCATCTTCTACAAATATACGTATAGTCATTTTAATAAGGAAGATCAAAAGATTAGTACTTTATCAAAAGATCAATAAGGAAGAAAATGAGTAAAAAAAATCGCACTTTGGACATTTTTCAATCTTTGGTACTTTTTTATATTGGACCATTATTAAGATATTTATGTGTATGTTTCATATTTTATCTCATAAATATTATTAGATAGTATTTTTCTAAAATAAATCTGTTAACAATTGAAATAATTTTGTGGAATGTTTGTCAGTATATATATATATATATATATATATATATATATATATATATATATATAATTTTTAAGAAAGTCATATGAAAGATTTTCAGTAATTTTTGTAATATTGGGACAATACAATTGTTCCATTTTCACTACCTAAAATAACAAGTGACCCATCATCGTTCAGAAGAAGACTAGAAACTGGACTTGAGTGCACAACAATTTATCTGATCACATCTCCAGAATAACCTGATAGATATGCCATTCCTTGAGATATGCCACCACCAAAGAGAAATGCTCCATCAAGTGTAGCAATGAGAGGGGCAATGGGTTCAGGCAAGTTACGGAACACAGAATAACCGTGCCAATTACTTGGGGTTTAGTTTTTATAGTATAACTTTTTTGTATTTTTGTCTAATCCCATTCTAACAAACAACTATATTATATATATATCTCAATAATTTAATAATTACACAATTAATTATATATTGATTATTGATATATTAATATTCATTTATTTCATAACCACTTATAGAATAAAAGTATTTACATTTATACACATAACTAATCACATATGCTATATGAACGAAGTAAAAATATCATTTAGATTATTATTATTATTATTATTATTATTATTATTAAAAAAGTCTTATGTGTCTCTATATATTTTAGAAAAACAATGAATAACGATTGTTAAATAAACAAAATAATTAGTGACTACGTGACAGTCAATTTTAGTATTTTGAATATTTTATTTTATTTTTAATTTTAAAAAATATTTAAAATAAAATAGAAATATAAAATATGTACAGAAAAATAGAAATATTTTTTTTTATATATTATTATTGATATCCAAGTAGATTAATATACATACTCTTATGACTAGTTTAAAATAACTTATTATTTGAAGTAACGAGATACATCGTTATGTATATTTGTCAATATAAATGTATTACATTTTTTATTAAAGAGTAAGTTTCCTAAACTACTTTTTCCTAGTAATTAATAAGGATTTAAATTTTATAATAACTTTTTAGTTTAAAAATTATGAAAATAATTAAATATATTATATTTATTGAAAGTAGTATAATGGATAGTTTGAACAGAGTTATGTTATTTAATAAATATATTCAATGTAAAGAAAAAAATAAGTTATATTTATTTGTTAATTTTAGTATTTAATAAATATATCAGTTAATACTATACATAATTACATCATTAATAAATCATATAAGTATCAAATACTCTATTCATTAATTTTTGACAAAAATTCTCCTATTGGTGTAATTTTTGTTCTATATTAAGTAATGGGATAAAAAATAATTAATTTTCATAATGGATAAATTATGCATAGGTGGTACAATTTTATCATAAAAAAAAAAATTGTATTTCTATTACAAGCTTTCAATTTTCAGGAAATATAAAATTGTAACAGTATACCACGAGTTTAATATTAACATTGAGATTGTGTCTCTTTGGCATGATTTTATTTAATTTATTGTCGATGGTATACTTAATTAAAAGTAAAAATGTTTGTGCAGGAAATGTGGATCCCTGCATAATTTTATTATTAATTATGTCAATTACAATTCATGATTTTGTTTAATTTATTGTTAATGGTATACTTAATTAAAATTAAAAGTGTTTGTGTAGAAAAAAAATGTGGATCCCTGCACAATTTCATTATTAATTATGTCAATTCATTTCATCCAGCATGCTTTGTAAGTTACATTTAATTTCAGTCAACTTTTCAATTATAACTATTTCATTAATAATGATCTTATTATTATTTTGTTAATTACAATTAATCTTTCCTAACATGTTTTGTATTATTGGGGCAGATTTTGTCAATTACCATTGTTCACTTAGTGCTTTCATTAGTACTAATTTCAATATTATTTGTCAATTATAATTAATTTCACCCAAGACTTTGTTAGTTACAATTAATTTCACCAAATACTTTCAATCCCCACAAGTAAGAGTCTTACTATTTTTTCCTAATGTCAATTACAATAAATTAAGGTTTACAATATCATGTAGGGGAAGCACGATTTCAATGTTAATATTAAACTCAAGATAACATACAATAGAAACATGATTTCTTTATAATAAAATCATGTTATCTGTGCACAATTAATTTATTAATTTACTTATTGCGGGAATTAAAAAAAATTCTATCTTATAGAATATGACACAATTACACCAATCTAAAAATTTTGCTTTAATTTTTTTTAACCAGTTCAAATGATCTATTATAGAAAAAGAAAAACTAATACTGACCAACATATAATTTATTAAATATTTTTAATTATTAGATTAAATATTTTAGTTAATAAATATATAATTTAATTTTAATACCTAGTCATTCTCTGTATAAAAGTAATTAGTCTTCAACAAGTTAGTTAACTTATTAATTTTATATTATTTTCAAATTCTGCCATATATATGTATAACTTATTTATAGATACATAAGAACCTTATTCTTAATGATTTAAAAATGTGAGACTAAAAACACATAAATGCAAATGCATAAAAGAGAAATTTTAGAGGACTAGTTTCTCCATCCAAGAGTGTCCCAAATTTGACTATTTATGACCTATTTTAGGTGATATGGGACTTCAAGTTTCATGTGTCTCTCATTAGACGAAATGGACTATGCTTCTTAAGATTTTTGGTTGACTTTTCAAGCTTAAATTGAGGCTTAATTGAAGTCAAAAATTAGCATTCTACTTATTTAATTTGCACAAAATCCTATGATTACAAGAAAGAAAAATGCAAACTTATACAATTTGAACAAGACTAAGAATAAATAAGAAATTCCTAGTATTCTTCTCTTTAAATGTAGAGTTTTCTTCCATGAGGCTTCATCTTGTTCTATCCTCTTAGCCAATGGCTATTGAGGTTGGATGGTCTCCATTAGTAAAGCATAGATAAGAGACTCAAGCAAATAAAGGAGAAAAATGTGACTTCGAGAAAAATTGAACCTCCAACATCAACAGTAAACCATGTCCAAAATTAACTTATATAATTTGTTTGCTTATTTGTTTTATGAAATATATCTTATAATTTTCAGTTATCCTTAAAGGTACTAAGCCATTATATTAAGTCATATACATGTTAATTTCTCATGTGAGTCCAAACAAATTGTAAAGCATAAAATTTAAAGTCATATACATGTTAATTTCTTTTTAAAAGTGTATTGGTGTATATCGTACACTTTTATTTAGTTTTATATTAATGTCTGTTGGGTATCCAAGTGTGAGTTTAAGTTCCACATTTAATATAAATGAGAAAGTTGAGCAACATATAAGAAGAAGACCCACAAATCTAATGCCTTAAGATTTTGGGTTGAAGGTGGTGTCATTCCATTGTGTGGATTGGGTCTTGTCTCATTCTTGTTTGTCTCCCTGGCATTTCTCTCTCTTTGATTTTCCCAACAAGTGGTATCAGAGTTGATGGTTTGTGACTGTAACTGGCTTTGACGAGTTCAATTTTATCCCTGTATCGAAAGTCTTCATGACGAAGAATGTACTTGTGTTTTCCGTTTGAGAGAGAGTGTACCAATGTGGAAGAGAGACTCTCACTTGAGAGGGAGATTGTTATGTATCCAAGTGTGAGTCTAAGTACCAAATTGAGTAGGAATCTCACTTGAGGGGGCGATTGATAGGTATCCAAGTGTGAGTCTAAGTACCATATTGAGTAGGAATGAGAAAGTTGAGCAACATATAAGAAAGAAAACTCACAAACATAATGCCTTAAGGTTTTGGGTTGAAGGTGGTGTAATTCCCTTAAGTGAGTTGGGCTTTATTCTCATTCTTGTTTGATCTTGACGGTGTTTCCTCCCTCAAATTTTTCCAGCAATATTTATGTAACTCAATCAGTATACTGAAAGTCTAATATTTACATTGTTTCCTAATAAATAAATAAATAATATATATATATATATATATATATATATATATATATATACCATTTTAACAATACATTAAGGTTTAAGAAGATGGTGTTTTTAATCAAAACTCAAAATAATGAAATGAGATGAGAAGAAAAAAAAGATAATTCAGTCACGGTCAATGACAATAGCAATGGTGTTGAGAATGAATGTAGGACTTACAAAAGTGGTACAAGCAATGTAAGGAAAAAGAGACAAAGATGAGCCAGCAATATAAAGAGGAAGAGATAATAATAACAATATAAGAAGACTAGATGAAAGAAATATAAAGACAAGAAAAACATTCAGTGAATAACAATATCAATAGAAAAACTTAAACAATTACATTTATATTAATAATTATTGGTACAATTGTTATTAAAAACATTAAACGAACAAAAGTTCATTAGTAATCATGGTTAAATATATATATATATATATATATATATATATATATATATTGTAAAAGTATCATCACTTTTTTTCCATTGACTATTTCTAATTAACCGTCATAAAAAAAATATTATTGTCTACAAAGTAAGAAAATGAAAAGAATAAAAGATGAGTAAAAATAAATAAATGATATTAATTATTTCAACATTTTGGAATATACTTAAAGTTGGCAAAATAAGAGTTGAAAAAAAAAATATTACATGATATATTCGTCTAAATAACTCATAAAATGAGTTGAATCTAACTTTAAAAAAAGTGATATTAATTTAAGTCAGTTAATTTTGACATAGTACATTTATTCTCTATTCCAAATGAACTTACCATACTAGTCCATTTTAAAATCAATAATTATATTTTAAAAACATAAAAAATGGTATTACTTTACTAAAACAAATACATATCTTAGAATTTATATGTAAAATCATTGTATTTAAAAGTTGAATTTAATTATATTGATGTTTTAAATTCTAAAAATTAAGTAAATATCTAATTTTTCTAACTTATAATTATTTTTAAAGTTTGTTTTCTATTAAATTGGACCAAAATATCTTATTATGGACTTGATGTAGGCTAGGTTAGGTCAAATTTTTAGCCCATTTGGATACGGGTGGATCGAGTTTGCATATTTTATTTATTTATTTCACCTGATAAACCAAGTCATTAGACTCATTTTTCCAACTCTAATAAAGGGTAAAGAGATAATACATTATTCAAATAATTTATCTCTTGTTAAATTAATCAAATTACATAATTTAAAAACAATATTTGTATTTTTATTCTACCAGAAGAATATCATTCTATTTTATTTCCAACTAATTCCTCTATACCAATTTATTTGTCCTTTATTTTCATACTCTGTTTTTTTTCTCAAAATTAAATAGCATTAAAACTGTAGTTAGAACAAGTACTTGTCATTGGAGTTTTGTCTAGTTGGCAGGCAATGGTTCTTATATTTAAAATAAGAATTAGACTCATTTATTTTATTTTGTTTAACCTGATAAACCAAGTCATTAGACTCATTTTTCCAACTCTAATATGTAAAGGGTAAAGAAATAATACATTAATAATTTATCTATTGTTAAATCAATCAAATTACACAATTTTAAAACAATATTTGTATTTCTATTCTACCAAAAGGATATCATTCTATTTTATTTCCAACTAATTCCTCTATACCAATTTATTTGTCCTTTATTTTCATATCTCTGTTTTTTTTTTTTCTCAAAATTAAACATAGCATTAAAACTGTAGTTAGAACAAGTACTTGTCATTGGAGTTTTGTCTAGTTGGCAGGCAATGGTTCTTATATTTAAAAATAAGAATTAACTTTTATTTAAGAATCTACTTTTAAGAATGAAAGAATATTTTTCACCTACCTAAAATTGTAAGGATGAGTAAATACAAAATGAAAAACTATTAATTAAGATGTGAATTACTTGTAAAAGTCTTGTGTTAAAAAAGGTTGTGAGTTGTTTAATGTAACAGGAAACCCCTTTAAGAAAAATCAACGAGTGGATAATCATAAAAACCATGCTCTAAATAATTCACCCTTTGCCTTATCAAGTTTAACTCTCTCTTCTTCGTATTCTAATTTTACATTCTCCTTATACTTTTCTCCACCACTTCATAATCATTATCTATCACATCACATAAGTAAAAAAATCTTTTATTTTTAAAATACCTGACAAACATGTGGCCATTTTTTTAACTATTGAGAATGAATGTGTGTTTGTTGTATTGTCACATTTTCTGAAATAATGTGAGGAGAAAAACGACGTACTGAAAATATATATAATAAACAAATAAAAACATGAACTTTTTATTTGTAAGGGTGTAGATGTTCACGTTATTTATAGAAACTCCAATCCAACTCCATCCAAATGCATTGGATCATAGCATACCTACGATTTTACCATCTTACACGCAATGCATTCCCGTTATGAAAATGCATACGTATCCAATAGCAAAACCCTAATTTTGGTAGCAGACTGGAAAAGAAAGGAATTGAGAATATGAAAATGGAGAGCAGGAAAAAGTCAGATCTAATTTTAAGGCCAATTAATGCAAATAGTTTTTGTTTTTGATATGTACCAAGACACACTTAGGAGAGAGGCCATTTTTTCATGCACCCCTGTGATTTTAACCTGCACCTCATGGTGGTGGTAAAGTGACCATTTTGCCATTACTGAAATATATAATATAAATCTAAACTTTTTTATTACTTAATCTTCTTTTGTATACCAGCATCGTACACCCTTCTCCATTGCTCTTGAACTTTTGGTTCAGAGCCTCTGTTATAATAGTTCGTCATTGACAGAATTCATCTTGGACACCCATTGCTCTAAACACCAAACACCGTTTACGAGGTTGATTTTCAACAACTTTTTTTCATTTTCGATGCTTTGTATGTTTATTCCAAATTACTTTGGTAATTTTTTCGATTGTATAATATGAAATATATTTTTAACGACGAAACATATTGTAGATTATGTAATCCGCAATTAAATTTGTATTTTGAAAATAAATTTTATTGATATAAAAATTATTTGAAAATGTAAAATTATGAATACGACAATAGATAGTATATCTTAAGGAAATGATAGATAAAAGGCATACAAAATTGGTTTATAGAAGATATTATGAACAAGTTGTTAATGATAATAGTGTTAATAATGTGATGAATGTACTTCAAAAGGACATGATGACTAAGGAGGATTTCCTTGAGGACCTTCTAATAGATGGTTTGACCCATGCTGTGATGATATAGAGTTTTTAAAATGACCATCGTCCCAATAGGTTGTTTGAGCCAATATCCATGATATTTGGATGTCCATCTAGGTACGTGTTTGCATCACCATTTGCCAAAACATGTGTTGCACCAATATGGGTACAAAAAACAGTTCCTCAACCTCCTATGCCATTTAAAGGTGGTGTTGTGGCCATTATAGATCATAGGTGGGTGCACTTTGTCAACCACCTCGTATAGTGTGACACTAGTTGCACATGCATTGGTGTGAGTAGTCGAATACATGTAATGGTTCAAATTTATGTCACACACATACATACTTCATGGGGTAGAGGAAGATTCATCCACTATATTACCATGTCGTCACCCTCATAGTCTAGATGATGGAGATGCGTGACCAACATTACAACAAGATCATATTTGTCTAATAAGTAATTATGTTGTTGTATATCTATTTTTTATTTGCCATGGTTATTTTTTGGAATATATTTAGTAACTTACGTCATTTGAATGAATGTAGGGTATTCAAAAGGATCGACAATGTACTACAGAAGATAATTGATTGTGGACATATTAAAGGTAATCCAACATTGGAGGAAACCCAAAACTACACCCCAATTAGCCCATGGAGTGACAAATGAGAGGATCATTTATATTAGATGTCCATATGTTGTATAAGGGAGGCAACATGGGAATAATAGTTAACTAGTTATGTTATGTATTTAGATTTTCCATTTTTGACTTTAAGGATATATTGTAAGTGAGCTTTTCAATGACATATTTTTCATTTATGCAACTTATTATTTTTTGTGAACATTGTTTATTTTGACTATGTATAAATGAATTGTAGAAGATAGTAAGTCATAACTCACAACTTGTTTTAAACTAAAATTTGTTGAAGTCAATAAATTAACACAATCCAAATGAGTAACAATCAAGTCAAATATCTACAAGACTAACATATATGGGTGTAACTCCTAACAACTAAGCAAATACTTACATCTGACTAACATAAAAATATGCATCAAGACATATTTGTTAGAGCAAAAGTCCAACATCATATGCTTTTGATTAAGTGCTAAAAACTACATAATATAAAACATGATCATGCATCATTTATAAGATGATTGGTTTCAACAACAGATCATGTAGCAAACAAGTGTTCCGTCTGTCAAACGATATAACATTGTGTAGTATTTCTTTACATTTGATAAATGCACACAAGATCGAACAATACACACGTAAACTAAGCTAACATCGTATTACTCATATATATATATATATATATATATATATATATATATATATATATATATATATATATATATATATTTTTTTGATACAAACAAATATATTATTTTTATTTTATATATCTATAATTTATATATATTTTTACAATGTGTGTGTAAAAGAATATATAATC
>Ga0099825_1000692_pt1 | contig 38198 bp, 24 predicted proteins | sample SiratroredBW_FD_76838 | JGI IMG/M metagenome (GOLD analysis project Ga0099825, IMG submission 76838) | Root nodule microbial communities of legume samples collected from California, USA - Siratro red BW | ecosystem: Host-associated > Plants > Roots > Nodule | place: USA: California | collected...
AGGAAAAAGGTGAAAAAAAAGGAGAAAAGGGGTAATAAGGTAAAAGAAGGAGGAAGCGTGGGGACAGAAGAAACACCAAACTGCAAATAAACCAGCAACAATGTGGTATACCCTCCAGAGCCCCAACATTATTAGCACAGCTATTTGGCCAAAGAGACAGACAAGGGACACAGGTGTCATTATCAGGAACCTCAACCCCAATTCTGCAATTCCATTCAGCCTCTCCCACTTCTAACTTAGTTCTCCTTCCACTTGCACCACCACCAACACTTACACAAACACACACACACCAAGTGAAGTGCAGGAGCAAACACCAACACTATCACCCCCTTAGGAATAGGAGGAAGAAACATACCCTTTTGCTCTGTGAAGCCAAAGTTGCTCTTTTTTCTCAAATGGGGACGCGAATCCCTTCGCACCAGCTCAGCAGTGGCCTATACGTGTCGGGTCGACCCGAACAGCTGAAAGAGCGCCAGCCGACAATGACCTCACGCTCCGTACCGTACACTGGCGGGGACCCCAAGAAGTCCGGCGAGCTGGGGAAAATGTTAGAAATCCCCGGCGTTGATCAGAAGCCGTCGCGGCCGTCATCCGGGTCGGTGAGATCCGGGCCAAATTCGGGCCCCGCAGCAGGGAGGCTCAGCGGGTCGGGTCCCATGTCACGGAAGTCGTCTGGGTCGGGCCCGATAGCGCTGCAGCCGACGGGCCTGATAACGTCGGGTCCGGTGGGATCCGGCTCAGTTGGGAGTCGGCGGTCGGGGCAGCTGGAGCAACCCTCTGCGGTAGCGCCGGCGGGGAAGACAGTGTATGGGTCGGCAGTGACGAGTCTGAACGAGGAGGTGAAGGTGGGGTTCAGGGTGTCAAGGGCGGTGGTGTGGGTGTTCATGGTGGTCGTGGCAATGAGTTTGCTCGTTGGGGTGTTTCTCATGGTGGCAGTGAAGAAAGCTGTGATCTTGGTGGCTCTCGGAGCCGTTATTGTGCCCGTGGTGGTTTTGATCGGTTGGAATTGCGTTTGGGGGAGACGAGGGCTTTTAGGGTTTGTGAAAAGGTACCCTGATGCTGAGCTCAGAGGCGCCATTGATGGACAGTACGTTAAGGTTACCGGGGTAATTTTCTTTCTTTCCTATGCTAATAACGATAATGGTATAATCATTCTTTAGTGATGTCTCATGATCATAAAATGAGGATTCTTCTTGATGGCATGCTATTTGTTTTGTTCAGCTAACATCTAACTTAACGTTATTTATTTATGATATATCCTTCTCTCTAGTTTTCTTTTTGTTTCTTGCTTTTTTTTTAATAATGTGATGTTAGGTATGGGGTTTTGATGTGGGTTTGATACTTACACCACAAGTGAATTTGGTCGTGGTGATTGCGACTGCTTCTTTTGGAGTTGTCCTATATGTTGAAAGATTTTATTTTCTCGCGTTAGAGTCTCGAGTGGAAGTATTTATAAGTTTGTAGATTTTGTTCTGATATCCATGTATGGATTTGCTTTGTTCATTTGGCGGTACAAACTGGAAGGTCTATCGTACAAACTGGAAGGTCTATAACGTGGCTGAAAAGAGAAGAGTTAACTTGCTTGTTGTAGAATTATTTACTTAGTTCAGAAACTTGAATAAGAGTAGATGTCTCTTCATGAATTCAGCAGACATGGTGGTCAGGGAAGATGATGTTTAGCTTGCATTTGGTGGTAGAGGAACAAGGAAGGATCGCATATTTAACTTTTTACTAGAATGGTTGGCGTGTAAATGTAATCGAAATTTCTTGACATAAGTAAAGTTAATATTAATTTCTTGGCTTCTTCTGGTTGTGGATGGTATTTAGGGTTGTTGATCTTGCAGTGTAATTGTGGATATATCATAATATCAGGCTTGTCAGTTGCTATGCTATTAGTTAATATCTGGTTTTAATAGTAATCCCTGAACTGCTTCTAGACTTTTATCACAATGCACTCAAATAGGATTGTTATATGGATGGATGATAATGTCCTATACAGGCCTTGATGCCTGTATCCCTGTTAGCTGCTATAATGTATTTTTTATATGTATCCTGTCTCTTCCTGTAGGTTGTAACCTGTGGCAGCATTCCTTTGGAGTCATCCTACCAAAGAGTACCGAGATGTGTATATGTCTCCACTGAATTATATGAGTATAAAGGATTGGGTGGAAAATCAGCAAATCCTAAACACAGGTGCTTTACTTGGGGTTCTAGATACTCCGAGGTTAGTTGGTTTAATTCTTATTGATACTTTGTGTATATTAGTGATTTAGGGTCAGCCATAGTTTAATAAAAGAGAGAACCACTTATGCACAGAGACCTTCATTGACTTGTTTGGTACCTAAAACACACAATGAATAGGTGCTTGAGGAGTAACAAGTTGATTTGTAGGTAAGAAAGGAATTTTAAAGCAACTTAAATTAAGGAGACCCTAGAGCTCCGATTCGTGTTTGATGCCATCTAAGACTTGGGTGTGTGTAGATTACTGTTTTATACTTGTTAGGTTAGGCCCTGTTCCCAGTTATATATAATATTTTGATTTAACAATATAGCTTCATGTCAACGTAATTTGCTCAATAATAAATATGCTTGGGGGTTAATTTGATATTACTAGAATGAAATACTATTATATGTCACTTCAACTGTCTCCACTTTCTTGGTATATTTAACTTCTGTCTATACTTTGCATGTGTCTAGATTTAAACAGAAAATGAAGATGGAAATGGTGATTCCATTGAAATAGGCAAAAACACTGCAATGGATGCTCAATTGAAACTTAAAAACAACCTTAGGAGCCTTCCCATCCATGCTTTTGATGGATTGAGTTTTACTCCTATGCTTGTGGTGCCCAACCACACCAATCCACCAAATTGAAATGCGTAAAACCCACCAAAATGTCAAAAACCCTGACACACAATTGTTTATAGTCTGCATAAGAAAACTACTTGCAAGATTATCTTAGAGCCTTTTCATTTTGATGAATGCATATACATTTTCACGTTTGGTTCACACATCAACTGATAATTATTTCCACTTTATCACTTTGATTGGAATGGTTTTACAGTCAATAACATCCTCTACATGTGTTACGTATCACCAAAATCAGTAAATTTATTGAATCTTGTAATCTGGTCTTCAGTACCAGCAACCTTTCTAAGGTGAGAAACTGCTGTGTAAAGATTGTGGTTTATATGTTTGGTTTTGTCAGGCTTCTTGATGACCATACATTGTAATAATCAGGTCTCTCTTACTCTACATAATGCCAAAGTTTTCATTATCTTCTATGAACAGAAATATGTGGCGGATTTCTACGTATCAGACTTTCAGTCTGGATTAAGAGCATTGGTGAAAGCAGGCTATGGTGCCAAGGTTGCCCCTTTTGTGGAACCAAATACTGTGGTTGATGTAACAAAGGATAACAAAGAGTTGTCTCCTAATTTCTTAGGCTGGCTTGCAGACCGCAAACTCTCTAGCGATGACAGGATCATGCGCCTCAAGGAAGGGTATGGACTGCTTTATTCTGCAGTTTACTATTTATTCGAAAGTGTTCTTTGTTTTCTCTCTTTTTTAACGGTTTCCTTCCTAATTGTGACGTAGTACTTATAAAGTAAATTTGGAAATGCATAGGTACATCAAAGAAGGTAGCACCGTAAGTGTGATGGGAGTTGTTCAACGACACGACAATGTGCTCATGATTGTACCTTCGCCAGAGCCTGTCTCAACAGGCTGCCAGTGGATCCGCTGTCTTTTGCCAACCTATGTTGAAGGGCTAATCTTGACATGCGAAGATAACCAAAATGCTGATGTCATCCCTGTTTAGGTTTTTCTTTTGCTCGCGAATCAGTGTGTCACACACACTTCTGAAATGACAAAACTGATGGGGAAATCCACACTAAGGAATCAAAGTACTTTCCACTTGCGGGTTTTTGTGTAAAATGGCTTGGAAGATTATGCTAAGCGCACTACTAAGATTGTCATGATAATCAGAAGATTTGATTAATATGACGCAAGGATTCACAAGTCCAACTACAAGCACTTTGAGAAGGTCAGTCATCGATCGATATATCCACGAAGTTGCATTGTACTTTTTCTGCTTATTTATATACATAGGTAGAGGGGCCCGAAGGGGTTCAAAGTAGTTGTGTTCTTATGTTTGAGCTAATTCTAGCCGGAATGTAGTTAAATTTTATTTGTCAAGTTTGGTTAACTTGTATTCTTAAGTCGATATGTTGTACGCTGCCTATGTTAGTAGTTGTAAAAATCGAAAACCGTCCATGTTACCACAATACTGTTGTATAAATGTTGGTTGAAATCAAGTTAAAATGCGCTTTACATTACTATTTCTTGTGTGTGCTATCATTTGTTAAAATGTTCAGGTTGAACGAGCATGCATACTAATAGTCATCACTCTGATCTTTTGGTTTCAAAACACTCACTCAAATTAATGTTCAGAAATTTATAATTGACATTTTTAACGAGTTTCAACAAAGTGGAACTACTACAACCTTGAAGGCATTCCCCCAGAAACCACGAGATTTTCTCCTGTTATGTAAGAAGCATCATCAGACGCCAAAAACGCTGTCGCAGCAGCCATTTCTTCAGCTGTACCAAGCCTTCCAATCAATGTCGTCCTTTCAAGTTCCTCCCTCTACAATACAACACCAAGAAAATCCATTCAAATTGCTAATTGATAGTTAAAACTAAAACTCTATTTGGGATAATAGATACTCACTGTAGCATCATTAGAGGTATAAAGTGCAACAAAATGAGTTGGCACAATTCCAGGAACAACACAATTCACCCGAGTGTTGGGTGCCATCTCACTAGCCAGAGCCTACACAACACAAGGAGTAAAATAAAGTAACCATATAGAAAGAAAAATAAAGTTAAAAACACTTTCGCGATTTTGAAGGAAATGGAGCAAATCCAAGCCAAGTACTTACTTTGGTAAGTCCAAGAACTGCTGTTTTGGTCACTCCATACATAGCCATGGCAGGTGGTGGGTTATAAGCAGCAAGTGAGGAAATGAGTACAACAGAAGAACCCTTCTTCAAGTGAGGAGCTGCTTCCTGTATAAACCATGAAATGGATAAAGCACTACACAAAATTTCAATTTCATCATATTCCATGGAGTTACATTAAGAGAATATACTTGAACACGTAATATATATTGCATTTGTTCTTAGCGTCTTTTGGCTTTGCCATGTTACTATGTTAGATTGTTAGTTACCTTGAGAAGAAGTATAGTGGATTTGACATTTATCTCCCACAGCTTGTCAAGGATCGATTCTTGTGTTTGCAAAATGGGATCTACAGAAGGATGTACGGCAGCATTCGACACAATAACATCTATCTTTCCATACTTCTGTAACGAAACCAGGGAAATTGGTCATTTTATGTCAGATTTTTGCATCACCTATAAAAATTTAACTTAAAGACACTTCATGTGTTTGACTTTCATGTTTATCAAGAAGTTTATCTAAGCATGCTTCAGGCTACTAATAAAATATGATTCATCAGTCAGATAACATTTCCTTAGCCGATTGATAAATGAACAAAACTAAGGAATAAACTTCTTATTCTTGGAGGAGATGAAATCTACAGGGGACTTCAATTGAGCTTGGACAATATATTTTCTAAACCAATAAAAATTTCATCGTGTATCTAAAGTAACTTTAAAGTCTCACCTGTAAAGTTTTGTCGATCAAATTCTTCCTATGTTGTGGATTTGAAACGTGACAAATAATAGGCAATACTTCGATTCCTTTAGCTCTCAGTTTGCCAGCAGCCTCATCAACATTTTGCTACAGTAACGAACAAATATCAGTAACAAATGTCCATTAAAAAACAGAATTCTTCCAAAACCCTTTTCCTCTCATTTTCCAAAGACAAAATGAATCAGTTGAAGGAAAAAAAATGAATTTTTCATATCCAACTACTAAAACAGAGGACTTTCATATGGGTGGCCAAGTGCCAACATGCCATGAATAACTACCATACAGAAACTACCTTGAAAAGGTTAGATTAACTGGCGCAAACACTTTAATTTATTCAATGATTTCGAATTCGGGTATGGTAGATTGAAAAGTGGGAAACTGAAAGCACCAATTAGTTAACCTGTTTCCGAGAAGAGATGACAACACATGCACCCTCCAAACCGAGCCTTTGGGCTATGCTGAAGCCGATTCCCAGGGTGGAAGCCGTCACAATGACCACCTTACCTTCAAATCTCATGCCAAGTTTGATCCTCTCCATTAAAACAGAAACACAAACAACTGAGAGAATGGTTGGTTTGTGAATATCAAACTATAATTTTTCTTTGTGGATTGTGAGAAGGAAATGAACTATGTTGTCCTACCTTTACAGTGGGATGACACTGAGAGATAGGTTATGTCCATTCAATCCACAGTTCCTCCACCATTTTTGGTTCTTCATCAGTAATCAATTACCAGGCATATTGCACTGTAACCATTACCATTCCATTTGCTAATGACGAACAATGTACATTTTCCATCCATTAAGACGTGTTTCATTCAAGTTTGAAAATATTAATAAAATGCTGGTTTAAATATCCTTAAAACATACTCGTATATACTTATTTCCCTAAAAAATATATCTTGACTTATTATTCCACTAAAATATTTTTTATAGCTTTATTCTTTATTCTTTTTAATATATCAACTTTTTTTAATGGTATATAGAAAATTCAATTGCAGTTCTTAATGATATGTTTTGAGATCTATTTTAAAAGTTTTTAAAATAAATATAATGAATAATGAATATTGTATTATTTGAAAGTTGTAAAAATTATATATAATATGAGATAAATTTAATTTTTATTTATCTAAAATATTTTATTGTTATAAATATAAAATTTTAAGTTTTTTTTTCTGAATATTGTTTTACATAATTTCTTATATCGCATTGGTTTTGAGTGAGTTTTTATTTTCTTGTCGCATGCATGGATAGTTGCATGTGATATTGAAGGCAAATTGATTAAATTTTACTAGTTTAGGTTCATATTAATATGTCTGGTTTGTAAATTAGATTTCCCAAAGCAAATTAAGACATTTTTAAATTTTGAAGTCTTTAGATAAGTTTAAGAACACAATATTAAGGTGAAGAAAACTAGATTGATTTACTTTTTTTTTGAAAGAAATAGTAACTAAGAGAATGAAACTTGATGAAATTAAAACCCTCATATAGATACTATGAATTTTGTTCTTAAATTAAGATATAAATTGTTGAATTGTTTATTTTGAGTGAGGTAGACTCTCTTGAAATAAAATGATAGACATTGTTCCAAGGGATTATGTTTACTATAATTAATTCTACACATGTATATGAGAGATATATGACTTAGTTGGTATATGTAAACTTTTTTATTAACTGATATGTGGTAGTTTGGATTATTGATGTTGCATTCTTCTTTAAAATATTTGAAGTTAATTTTTAGAGATTGTGTTGTTTAATAGATTTCATGTTTTGAAATTAATTGAATTAAAACATGTGTAATTTGAATAAGGCATAGAGGATAACTCATTTTAGATTAAAAAACATTTATTATGATTTAAGTATTCAATCATAAGTCTTTCAACTTATAAATGATAGTTCTAGTGAGAATCAGATCCTCTTAATTTTTTTTTCACTTAAATAACAAGTGAATGTTGCATAGAGACTATGTTGTAGTAATTTTTAGTTTTAGATTAAGTGAGGATATTATGAATATTCTTTATGTATATTTCTAATGTTTGTTTTGAAGACATAAAAAAATAATAAGATTGTAGAAAAATATAAAGTAAATATATATTAAAAACTAAAATAAAAAAATAAGGGTAAAAAAAATTAGAGGAATTATCCGTTAAAAAAAAGTGAGAAAACAAAATATAACAATATTTTAGAGATAAAAATACATTTAATCCTCAACTGTTTATATAAAATATAATCAGAATATAAGTACATGTGATAATATAATTTGATTGATGAAATATTAACATCTAATACAAAAATATTAATTCCACATAACACTTTTGATAATATATTGCTTATGCTATTGTAGGTTGTTAAATAATAAATAATAAATAATTATTATGTGAATAATTTTAGTTAAAATATATTAACAGATAATAAATAATTATTATGAAAGTTATTAGTAATTATGTTATAATAAATTAATTTATTTCTGTTATTTTTTTTATTTTCATAATATGTGATTAATATAATATCTCTATTATTAAAATATTAGAAATACTTATATTCCATTCAAGCAAACTTTATTGGGTTAGATAACATTAATTAGTATCTGATATAGTATATTGAAAGTACTACATTTAAGTGATTATATGTGGAATTATTTTCACTTTTCATGAAAATAAAAACGCATTTACTTTACCTTTTCTTTTTTATTATTACACAAAATACTAAAAGAAAATAAAATTCAAAATATATTTCTGACTAGAAAGATTAAAAATAAAAATAAAAAGTTCGAAAATCTACGCGCAAAACTCAAATTCTTACTATAAACATGCATTTCTCTCACTAACCGTATAGTTAATAAATTCCTATCTTCAGGCATCTACTATATTTTTTGAAATCCATTCTATCTCCAGTCAACAAGGCTACTATCTATTCTAGCCTTTTGTTTATACTTTTCCGTGACCTTCAAAGTGCATGTTTTCCCAAATGGTACCTTTGAAAATAATTTTTTTCTTAATATTGTATTATAAAGCATGTTTAATAAAAAAAAAAAATATGCATATGCAAACATCTATACAACATATAATCATAAAAAAAATGACTTCCATTGGTAGCACATGTTTTTACTAGTTATTAGGACCTGGACAATCCAACTCAACTCCAGGAGTACCAGTCAGCACTGAGCACCAACACATTCAAAATTTATCAACACTGGTTATCCCACAATAACCAGTAACCCACTACAACATTGCAAGAAATGCTTGATTTGTTGTACCCCTCATGGTGGGTCACCATCCAATTGCTAAGTGAATGAAACCGTCCACTATCCACTAATAATGAACATCAAACATCTCACAATTGCAAACATACATCATGACAACGTAACATTTATTATTTTAATCATAAGGATTTCTGAATTTCTTTAAAAGCTCTGGTATTTCATATCCAAGCATGTCATCCACGGTTTGAATCATTTTGGGCTTTAGTTTCTCAAATTTGTCGATGCTATATCCACTCAATACTTCTCTGAAGTGTTCAACATTGGGAAAATCACCAGCAGGTAGATGAAACTCTCTTTGAACCTGTTTTGCAAAAACATTGAATTGTAAGTACCGGAAAATTAAGCACCCAGAGTACGGGGAAGTGATAGATGAAAGACCTTTGCAAATTCTTCCTCGAGATTGTCAGTAAGTCTCTTTTGAACCTTGGCTTTGCCCATTATTGCAGGCATCTCCTTCTTAAGGTGGCTAATTATATACGCATGAATTTTAGCAGATCTAGCGCGTTTCACAAATTCATTGATCTGCACCATTTTAAACAGAACAAGTTTTGAAACACGAAATCAATATACATTGGAGCTGACATGAGGTAAAAGGCATACATATAATTAAACTCAATCTTCATCCCTCAGTCAGACAAATAATATGAAATTAACGAACATACCCTGCGATCGCATGCCTTCTTTGGAATATCTATCAAATCTGCAAGCAGATCATTTTGTTCCTTCTCAAACAGATCCTGTCCTAGTCGACTAACGAAGCCTTCATCCATAGGCTTATCATTAAATGAGCTGTGAAGACAAGAAAGAAAATATACATTTACAACTAAAGAACATCGAATTAAAAGGGAAACTAACTAATAAATTACCAATATAAAGTGATAAAATGTGAGTATCACCAAAAGATACTATGCATTACAATTCTTATTTGGACAAAAAATTAGAAATATTCACAATGCCATCTTTGTTTTTTGAATTCTAAAAACTACTGCAAGACGGTAAATTTGAAAGAACGATTAAATACTTGCAAACGAAAAACGGTGGAACGTTACACATTTTTGAAAGATAACAAACCTACCCAATGTATACACGTGATACTTCGGGAGTGTTCAGAACTTTCCCCAATGACCACATCAATGCTCCATAAACTCTCATAAGCTACAATATAACGATTGCTCACGTAAGTACACTAAGTTAGATAATAAATATGATAAACCAGGTAACATGGTTGATATTATTGTCTTACTTGTTGAGTATCAACTTGATCTGCCTTATTCAAAACCACTCTTATCTTGTCATCATTACCACGTAAAGATGTGATTACACGTTTAAACTCATCACTGATGTCTAGTTTATGAGGATCAAACAGGAGAAGAATGAGATCACATTTTGCAGCAAACCAAGACACGACACCAGTGAAATCATAGCTTCGTTGAGTCCTCTGTTTCTCTCCAGACAGGACTCCAGGAGTGTCCACAAGTGTTATTTCATCTAACAGCTGAAAGAAAAAATTGCTTCATGTTCCAACACAAAAAATGACAAAGTCATTAGACTTGGAAATATTAATAAGACTCACAGGATGTGGCATTTGAGAACATTGGAACTTTGATAAGAAAGAACCTCCAAATGTTGTCAAGCCGCTGAAAGGCATGTCAGCATCAACAGCGATGGTATTTCCAGGAATACTCCTCTCATCAGGTCCAGACTATAAATAAATAAAGTTTTGAAGCAAGCACCATGAGCACGATCAGAACACGACAGAATTTATGGAAACAAATTTTGGCAACAACTACACCGTGATTTCGATTTCTTTTCACATATATTTTTCTGTTTGGACTTTATTGACTTCCAGAAGAGGCAATACAAGAACATAAAGGAAACTTCTCTTACCATGACAACAACAAATCTATCAGTGGTAGGCTCTGGTCCAACATGTGCTCCTGTACAAAGAGTTATTAGGATCGAGAATCAATAAATCATTTATTTTTATAAATAAACAACTATATTGTCCGGAACTTAACCTACCCGGATAATCACATCTTAACAAGTGTTTTATAAATGTAGTTTTTCCTGTTGAATATTGACCAAGAAGCATGACCATGGGTTTAGCATCAAAATCAGTGTTGGTCTGAAAGGGAAAATCAAGATATTCCTGAAGTTAATATCGCCATATTTATGTGATATATCATATCGTAATTGGAGAGAGTACCATGCGCCAAAAACACAGTTGACAAAATTCTGTGTCTTTTATTTATAGATAGGGTGCAAACGCTACTGAGTGTAGTTCGTACTTACCAACAATGGAGACACAAAATCATTATATCGGTATGTAACTTCCAACGGCTTTAACCTTTCGATATATAATCTCTTCAAGCCATCAATGATTGATGTAACTGAATTGAGAGGTAACTAACAAAAAAACAAACTATTATAATCAGAAAATTAGGAAATATCTAGCAACGAATATCATAAAGAAGATGCACACGAGGCAACTTGAACAATCACAAAAACTAATTTTAAGAAGAATTATCAAGTAATCTCTCCATTTGCTTACTTGCACACATGATTTGACTCATCAGAATAATGGATGGAAATGGGTAAGAACATGGACTACAAATAAATAAATGATACATCCACTCTCTACAATCCAGATTGTAGCATAACTCTCAACCTATATGTTTGATCGTTTTGTTTAAACTCATTCGTGGAAGTATTATTGGCGAATAAGTATTGGGAAAATCTCTCCAGTCTTGACTCTCAATCACAGAAGAATCAGATAAAAGGAAATGGTTAGTTCATCTCCAAAATAATGAATACCCAGCGTCAATAACTAATTGAACAAAATGGAATTCATTACAAAGAAACATGTGACATTGAAACCTAGGACAAACCTCTAGACCTGAAAATAAATAACAGAACTCAGAACTCACTTTCTTTGAAGATTTTGAACCAAACCACCGATTAGTTGGAAAAACTTGAGGCTGAGCAATCCCTACAAGTTACAGGTCAAACAATCCAATCAAATAAATCAAAGAATACAACCATATAACTAACTACAAAGAGTTCTGTATCCAACCAATTACATCGGGCGAGGTAGTAATTGTTAAACTCTTTTGCTGGAAAGAAATGAAGAAGGAAAGGAATCAATAGAATTAATTAGCACGATCCACAAATAAATAAAGCATAAAATGAGATGAGATGAAAAGCGAAACTTACTGCTAATAAATCATCGAGTCCTTCTAACATAGGAGGTTTAATATTTTCCTTATCAACTGTAATCGATCAAAATAGAAAAAACAGAGCAATGAACTTAAATGAACTTAGATCGTATTCTAAACCCATCTTAATTTGTGATGGAGGAGGAACGATTATGAAAGCACACACTTACCTTGAGTCTTGAGGATATCTGAGTTAAGTTCTTGCCCTGCTTGCGCCAGCGAAACCAACTGTTTTCTCACAAGGAAGATATTCGAATTCAAGAGCCAGAAACCAAAACGACAACAAATGAAATGAAAAGACAATTAAACTTGCTACCTGCATTGCAGTAACGAACTCCGGGAAACCCAAAAACCCCTGTCGTTTGACATCGGCAAGATTCCAAAGCTGTTTGAGTTGCGAGCGCGACAAGTTGGAGAGAGCGAAGAACTTAGTAGCCTCGTTTCCAGATATTCGTCCATCTCCATCTGCCACATCCCATTGCCAAACACCAAATCAAAACGAATTGTTGCAATATGAAATTTTGGAGTGAGGAAAAGTGTTGAACTAACCTGAATCAGCCAAATTGAACCATTCCTGATACTCTTTGGAACGCGACCCGTTTTTCATCTTCGGAAATCGCTCGGAACTACCTCTCAGATTCAATTCGGCGTTGGAATTCAAATTCGATAGAGGGCTCTTATCAGTTTCAAATATCCGCTTGGGTGCCTGACTTTGAATATGATGATGGATTTTGATGCAGTGATCACTTTCGGTGTGATTTAATTTTGATTAGGAGCGGGACCCACGAGGTCGATAGAATTTAATGTGAGACCGTTGATTGTTTATCCACGGGATGACTGCGTGGACAGGTCTGCACTGGATACACCTTTGTTGTTTTTGCCATTTCAAACTTTTGAATTTGGGCGCCATTGTGATCTGGCCGTTTCCATCCACATGTCACACCCTCCCAAGTCAAAGAGATCCGTTTCTTGTCAGCTACAAGCTACTGTATCATGCATTAATCATGATCATTTTGACTATTTTTTACTTCAAAATGATAGGTATTATTAGGAATAATTTAATAAACGAAACTAGATTAGATATAAGATAAGTGACTTATAATTAAACCAGTAGTTAGAATTGAGATTATGATTAAAATTGTTAAAGGTTCATTAAAAGATAATAATTAAGAAAACTAATTAAGCTAACATAAATATATATTTAATTATAATAATTTGTACAATCTTTTGCACATATGTGTTAACATTTACAAAATGGTAAATAACGGAATAATAAATTTTAGTTTCTATATAAATTATGCTCATATGATAACTTATGTGTGTTAATGCATTTTGTATTCAAGAAAGAGATGAATATTAGAAATATCTTAATTGACTTTTATCTAAATTAAAAATTATTCACTTAAAATGCACTAGAAAACACTCTTAATTTTTAATTAGGTTTAAAATTTATTTTAATTAAAATCCAATTCACTCAATATTACACTGTAATCTTAAAAAATATAATGTGAAATTTAATTATGTTAATTTTGAGTTGATAGTGTTGATTTTTACAAAAGTGATTCCATAATTTTTGCTTAAGCCACCATCATGAGATTTAACTCGCAAATAATATATAATTCTACAATTATATTATTAAAATCTCAAAATTAATTACCTTAATATTAATAATAAATAAAAAAAGTTCAAGCGTATATCCCCCTTCCATTCAATCTACTATCTTTTAAGTAAGTTAAAAAAAAACGCAAAACTATTATAAACTATTCATGTTTGCTGATAATAAATGATACATGATTATATATAATATGCATATTGATTGTATGTACTTAGAATAACACAATATTCAATAACTTCAAATAATTGGACATACATGTTTTTGATTATAATCAAGTGATAACATTAATGTCCTCAACTAATTTAATATCTTTAACTGTGTTTTGCAAGTATCTCTTACCTGTAGCTTTATTTATGAATGCGCTTAAACATATACTATATACATACAATAGATGGAAAAAATATTGATTATATCTGAATATCAATGTCCCAAAAGTTCTAATATATAAGAAAGATAATTCTCATCTCAATCTTATTATAACATATATTCTTAGAAATAGTGTGTATTCATTAAAATGTATTGTCATCTTCATGAAAATTTAGTGATACATATTTAAAATCATTTTAGATGCAAAAATAATCATACATTGAACAGATTATTATTAATTTAAATTTCAAAATATTATTTTTGTACCATTTAAACTTATGAAGTTTATTTAATTAATTACCATAATAATGTTACAAGTCATTGTATTATACAGGTTTGACTGTTCCAGATATTTCTAAAATTATTCAATTATTTGTTTAGGAAATTTATAAAATTGTTCAAATAGAATAAAGAGACAATTAAATTGCTATAATAAAAGTGATGTAAAAAGTTAAAGTTTTATAGTATTATAATTAGTATTTCATGGATGATTCCCCATTTGCCTTAAAATTTCACACTCACAAATTGGTTTTCCTTCACTCAATTAATATGTGCTCCTTAATACATTACAATAGAATGACAAAAAGCTTGCATAAATCAAACTGAAACAATTTGAAGAATATACATAAACATCCCAAATATATAGAACCATTTAATGGGGGCAAACAAAGTCAATGACACAGATGAGACCTACTCTGTGCTTCAATTTCATATTAGATTCTGCTCTCATTTGTTCTGGCTTGCAAACAAACAGCAACAGTACTGCATCAAATTATGAAAATATTCACCACATTAGCACTACTGATAAATTAAATTAGAAAATTACGTTAAATAAACTTTCTTAATCAGTATAGTTTGAAAGTAGAAGAAAAACGAGAAAAAAATAAAACAGATATGAAGTGATATTATATGGCATCACCTTAGATAACTTGAAAGATCCTGCATATTGATTCTCAATATTTGGTTTGTTAAGTGGTGGAGTGTTGGTGATGTTGGTGGACTTGATTTGCCTCTCTTCTTTTATTTTGCTGAATATAGCAGTATAACCCTCTCCTGAATTCGGATTTGTAACATCCCAAGTACCAAATTTGGGTATTGCAGGTGTTCTTTGGTTCTGCACCCATGCAGTCCAAATCCATAAATTTCATCACCATAGAAAAGACCAAGATGAAGAAAACAACATGGAATGTCATAAAAGATATCTAAACACGAAAGAATCTAAATATTTTATATTTGAAGATGGTTTGAGGAAATTACCGGTTTTTCATTAAAGGAAGAGTTTCTACTCTTGTTTGTATTATGACTTGACGAAGAGAAGCTCTTAAGGCTGCTTCCTCCTTTGGATATGTTCCGCTTGTGATCTGATTTGTGGCTCACTGAGTGCTCGAAATGTCTTTGTTCACTCACAAACTCTGCTGTCAAGCCACCATCACTTCCTCTGCTCCTGACACGCATATGTCCTTGAGTGTGGTTTCCCAAAGCCCCAAACCTTCCATTTTCCAAAGAATTTCCCTTGTGGGAATACCCATCAGAACCCATCACTTCATCAGCATCAACCATATTTTCACCAACTCTCACATTCTTGAAGGCATCAGGGTTTTCCATTGGGTCATTAGGATTCATCATCCTCCCACCCTTTTCTCTGCGTGCATGCTCGAAGTATGCAGTGTATGGAACGTTGTCACTGTCCCAGTTCCCAAACTTGGGAACGTGATGAGAATGTTGCTGCCATCATCAACCATTGCCAAAACATTCGTAAAACATGTACATATAGTTTGGTTTCAAACAAATGGAGTAGCCTCAGGATCAAAGTTTTATAAGTTTTAAATTTTATGAACATAAAATGTTGTAGTAAGAAAAGAGAAAACTTACATGCATTATTTAATTAGAAGAGTGATCTTATGGTATAGAATCCGGGGCAAAAATCTTTGACCTCACTGTGTGTGTGGCTCTGAGATAGGATGTTGGCTTAACAATTGAACTATATACATTGTTTGAGAGTTTCTGGAAGGACTAAAACCCTTTATAGTCAGTCACCAAAGAATGATTATTAAAATCAATAACTTAGCAATATGCAAAATGAAAAAGTTTGACCTCCAAAATCAGGGGCCACGCCCCAGAAAATAATTCGGTAGTTACAAAGCTTCTTTGAATGAGTCGCTTTCTTCTAGTTTAGCATTATAAAATACAGGAAATGACTTCGTAGTTGGCTTGGCTTAGGTTTTGTTCTGCTCTCCATAGCATTGTTCTCCTTGTCATAATCTCATTTACAGGTATCAGAATTTCTTTCTAGTGGCATGTAGAAATAAAATTTTAAAAAATATGTACGTAATAAATTTCAACCCATTTTTTTTTATAATGGTAGTTGCTCTTAAGTCTTACGTACTCTTCTAAACTATATCATGATAAAAAGTAAAGACAAGGAATGAAAATGAAGTGTAGACGTACCATATATCATAAATGGAAGCAATAATGTGAGAGAATAAGAACCTTTTTTTTTTTCTATAACAGAAGAGAAAAAGGATTCACATACAAAAAGTTCTAAACTAAAACAATGGCATGGATAAAGGGATAATTTGATTACCCACCGTGAACTTCGATTTCTTCTTTCTTCATATAAAAACAATTTTCGTAACTAGCTTCTAGATTATTTCTTTTAATCTAGGTTTTTAGCCGATTGTTTATACTTCATCTTTCCTATATTTATAGAGATTGTTTAGATTTAGGTTTTAAGTGAGTTAAAAGGAGTATTTAATACTGTTAAATAGATGCAAAGGGAAAATTATTGAGAAAAAAGGGGAAGAAAATTGAGATTTATATTAAGATTATTGAGTAAAATGAAAAATAACAAAGATTAAGATTTACAAGGATCCAGCTCCACATGAGTTGTCTCATATAGGCCATTGTTTGAGATGAGACGGCGAGCTAAAGAAAAATGATAACAACGCTAATAAAATAAGCTTAATAGGGTAAGTATCCAGATTCACATAGGTAGTGTATCACAGTCCACTCTTTGCAATTGAAAACATTCGTAACTATGCTAAAAGGCTTTTGCTCAAGTGTAAAGGAGCTAATACATTTAATAAAATTTAGTTATTAATGAATAAAAATAAACTATTAAACTTTAATAAATTTGTACAGAAACTCCGTACTTGGATATGTTTTATCACACTATTAATAACTATTTTGTTTTGATCTATAAACTGAATGAACACTTACATATATGTTTCAGCCATATATCACCACCAAAATTGTTTCTGCCTCTGCAATTCGATGTGCTGTACCGGTGTCATCCGATACTATAATTTGCTCCATTGTACTGTAGTAGAACACGCAGTCACATTCACAATAGTCTCAGAAATTCCTATTGTAAACGTGTATCGTTTACATTTTACAGATCATAACCAGAAAGATCCAAATGAACGGGTGAAAAATCAAAAATATACAACAAACAAGATAAGAGGATCACATCACATCAGTTACAATCTGCCCCTAAACACCAATTGTCTTGTTAAGTAGCCAAAGGGAAAGAGCCAATTGAATGCCAAAAATGGAATGGAGCCAGCTTCTGTCAAGCATGAATCCAAAGACTGTGATTCCTGCTCTATTGTTCTCCAAGTATGTCACTGCATCAAAAGCTAGATAACTCAGGACAAAACACAGGACTAATATTTCTGACAAGAAAAGTACCACTAAGAAATTCCCCATTTACCTAGAGCCTGCCTCTTGTGGAATGAGATTGTTTGGGTGTAAATTGGCATCAATTTGGTGTTATCCAACTCATCCTCCTCATCTCCTACCTCATCATCCGATGATCCCCAACTAATATTAGCAGCAATAGCTTGGGCTGAAATTGCATTCGCAGTTGTTGGTGTCTCTCCTTCAATGTTGTCAAATGAATTTATGGTAGCACATATATGCCACTTAGCTGCAAGGCCTGTAACGGAGTGTGCTTTATGTGTGATCTTGGTTGCACCTCGCAAGAGTAAGAAAAGTCCACTCACCAGGGTGATGGACACTAGCTGCAACATTGAACTCAACCCATTACATTCTATTTGCACTATTTAGTGCTTGAAACATGTCAAACATTTTGAACAAAAACATATTGGAATTCTCAATTAAGGACCCTTAAGAAGAAAATTTACCGCAAGCTCTCCGGCCTTCATGATATCAACTTCAGCATGGGGTTTTGTAACCATAAGCAGAAAAATGAGTTGGCTTGCTGTCACCAAAAGCAGAGAAGATAGAATGAAACCTCGGAAACGATGGCTTATGATCCGAAGATTCCTTCTCATTCTAAGGTGCTCCAGCAAGATTGACCCCACCTCAGTTTCTCGATGAAAAACTCGAGCAAACTCATCTAGTCTGAGTATTTGTAAGTAGCAGATAAGTCGAAAGAGAACACACACCAGGAAGAAAATGGAGGTTCTATAAAGCCAGGAACATAGCTCTAATGTGCACAGAATGATGCCGCTCACGTATATATTACCGTAATGTGGTATTTGTGATACTCCTGAGACGTACCACCATATCTTGTAGGCACATTCTGCTATGAAACAGGGAAGCCCCCACCTAAAGATGAGCTTCATGGTTCCCTGCATAATGACACCAAGTTATCATGAATGTTCTTTAACTAACAGATTATTCAAGCCTGACCAAATATGTATCACATAAGACTGATAATGTAATTGCCAAAACAACATGATTGTGTTCCCTTCTTTCATTGCATATCGTACCAAAAACAAAAGTATAGTATTAATGAGTAGCATGATAGGAACAGTAAGAAAATAGAGTTAGAATCAAACTTAATTTTTTGGATGGTATCAAAATGACCAGAACTTTCAATTGGAAACATGTTTTTCTTTGCATTGACTAATATTTCTGGATTTTGTTTTCCAACTCAACGGACAAATTTTTCTTTTATTTAGTAAATGGGTAAATGGTGTTAGCCTCACATTACTTCATTTTTTTCTCATTTTTTCTCATCAGACTAAAGTCACAACGACTTCAGTTCAAAACGCACTATACTTTATAATTTGTGTCAGACTATAATTATATTATTTTGATATAACTTCTTCACAATGAAATCTCATGTTGACACAATTTATCTATTTATGGAATTAAAAAAAATTATTTTAAACATTAGTATGCAAAATTATACCAACATAAAAACTTATATTTAATCATGTATACTCAATGCTAACAAAAAAACATGTTTCATAGTAGTGCTCTTTACTTTTTTTTTTGGCACTTAAGCGTTAGAAATTCGGTGAGTCAAACAAAAAATTGAACGAGACATACTTCACAATTGTTCAGAGAACGCATACCAAATAAAACGGGAAAAAGAAACAGAGGAAAGAGAAGACAAACCTGCATCTGTTCTGAGTACCCTCGTTGAATCTTGAGGCTTTCATCACCTAATTTATCAAGGAAGAGAAATTTGCTGAAGCCATATTTACGATCCCACGAAGAAATACTGATGAAAGAGAGGGCTGCAAAGACGGAGAGAGAAATCTGCACTGGCACGTGGTACGGTCGACTATGATCTTGATCGCAGGTGGGGCAATCAAGTAGAAAGTGTGAAAGTATGGGAACAACAAAGGCCAAGGTGAAGAACACGGACCAAGAGAACCCAGCTTTGCACACGTTGGAGTGATCCACGTAAACCCATCTCATGTATGATCTGAAGTTCTTCAATTCTGTTCTTCCATCAAGTGGTAATTGCTCATCTTTGTTATTCGCTAGGAAACTCACTCTTTCTTCTTCCATGGCCTTGGAATTGAAATCTAGGCATCCACTAGAATCAGATAAAAGGACATGGAACTAGAAGAATCAAGAGGGTATGAATCTGATTGTTTTGACAACTGGAATCTGGAGTTCTGAAAGGAGCTTAATTTGGATGTGAATGTTGTCGCTTTCTCAGCACCTTTGCTTGTGTTTTAGAGTTTAAACTGCAACAATAATGTAATGTCTATGTCCCTCCTTTGAATATTTCATACTCTTTCACAAGAATTTTTATAGCTGTATGGTTGCTATGATTATGATGTCAGTGTTACCAATCTCAATAGTTTAACCATCATAGTTGTCATCATATTTTAATAAATCTACGAGAGAGACCACAATTTGGCGCTGTTCCGGAATTCTGATTAAGAAATGTCATAGAATCAACCAATTTTTACATCTACTTGTTAATTATTATTTTACCTTTCATTTTCTTTACAAATATAGAAACTTATTACTATAATAATTATATTATCTTTAGAGATAACTTCTTAAATAATTAGTTGAGATCTTAAAACTTCATTTTTCAAAACTTAGATGAACTCTCCTCTGAGTTCACCAACTAGGAAGCAATGTGGGACATGTGTGTACAGTATAGGCGCGTTTGTTTCATAAAATCAATTAGCAACATTTTTAATTGCACTTTTCAATTGAACAAAACTTTCTTTTCAATTCAAATATTTAATTTAGCTGAAAAATTTAGACACGTTCTCGATATTTCTATCGAAACCAATTTTACCCAACTCAAAATCAAACAAGAACTACAATCTGAAATGTTTTATCATAATTTATTATAAATTAATAAAGTGCTTGATCAAGAATTTTAAGAGGTAGTTAATTTTTGCAAAAGAATTTAAAATATTTTAACAAAAATTATATTTTGTGGATAAAAAATTAAAAAAAATAAAATTCTATAATTTTATACAAATAATATAATTAATTAAAACTAAATACTTTCAAATTCAACATTTTACATAAAGAATTTGAAAATTTTTATTATGTATTTTCTTTTTGCATTATCTTCTTAGTTTGGTTTTAATGGGGTTAAGTAAGACCAAAATTATTAATTTAGTCGTGATCTCAACATTGTGTTTTTTTTTTTTTTTTATAAATGTCAATGGAAGTTTTTTTCCAACTAAAACCAATCATGTTTATCTTTTGAATGACATCGTAACAGTTATTCCAAGTTGATATTGGTTAGGGTTTTATTTATCAATATTAAAAGTGTTGTTCGACTAATGCCAAACATTTTTTAAAAATCTCGATCAATGATATTAATTACATTTTTTTTATTAACATACGAAAATTACTTTTAGTTGGCCTCAATTATGATTTCTTTTTGTGGTTAATTGGATTATTTTTACTATTTACATTATTGTGATTATTTTTTATTGTTGTAAATATTATTTCTTCTTTTCAATATTAATTATGATTTTCTCAACCAACGTCGGAGAGACTATCTTCTAATAAATATGAATTGGATATTTTTTAATTCGTATTAGTTCTAGTTATTTTTTGGTTGATGTTTATAATGATTCTGTTTTTTTTTTTTTTTTTATCATCTACCTAAATTTTTAATTTTTTTTTTTTTTTTTTATTTTTTAATTTTTTTTTTTTTTTTTTTTTTTTATCATCTACCTCAATTATTAATGTTATTTTTTATTAATAATTTGTCAATTTTTTTTCTCTTGTGTTAATTGGAAAAACTTTCCACTAACATTAATTATAATCATTTTTTACCAATGTCTATTGATTTTTTTTCATCTGGTATAAAAATTAAAAAAAAAAGGCCTAATCAACAACATCACTAAAATAATCTCAATCATTATTATTGTAAATAATTATAATTTACATGACAATTGACGTGAATTAAGAAATTTTTTATTATAAGTTAGAAATTTTTTAACGACCCTTGAATTAGAAACAAGATCAAGGAAGATTGACTAACAAAATCATTAATATTGATATTTGTAATTATTAATAATTTCTTACTTAGAAATATTTTTTTTACATTTAATGATAACTAAAATACTTTATTAAAAATAAAAAAAATCAATAAAATTGAATTTTCTTATTAAAAAAATTTAAAAATTATGTAAATAATATAAATTTAAAGAAAAATGCATTTAATTATTTGTTAAACAATAAAAAAAATAGAAAGAAAAAAAATGAAAACTGGGAACAAAATCTAACAGGAATGCAAACAATGTTCAGTTAAAAGTTTCCAAAAATGAATTATAAACCGAGAAATTATGTTTATATATATTTAGAGTTATTTACCCATGAAGACACTTCCGAACAATTATTGGGTTAATTGAAAGCAGTAGTTGTTTTGTGCAAGGAACTTAGTTAGAAGACACGCTGGACCCAACCCCGTGAAAAGTGGCACGCAAAGACCGGTGTTCCGAATTGGTCTTTAATGTGAGCAATGAACAGCTCACAAATGTGTGTTGGGCGGTATTACATTTGGACCTCCACACACAAACTTGCAAATAACAAATCCTTTTCGATACTTGTTTATACAAAATAATGTCACACACACCTTTACCTACCATTACCTGCCTCATATTTTTGCAGACACTTTCAATTGCTTACGAAACCCTTACCCAATGCCAAATTCTCTCTGTCCTTTTGTTTCTCTGGTTATTTTATAGGCTACTTTTATAAATATTCTAATCTTTATTTATTTTTTTAGGCTTAATTATATCTTTCCAGTTATGTTTTATAAAACCAGTAATTTATGTTTCTACTTTTTACAATTTTATTTTATTAATTTTTAATTATCTTTGGTTTAACTTCTGAATTTTTACACAATTTTGATCTCTTAATTTTTAATTATTTTTAACTTTGTTATTTTTTTAGTTTAATCATTTGTTACTCTGGGCATGTGATAATGAGACTGGGGATAATAGACAGGTTGAGAAGGCTGATGAGTGACTTGTTAGCAAATATAATTTGATAGTTGTTCAATATATTTTTAAAACTGAATTGAATAAAATTGTAAACAATTAAAAACTAGCAGATTAAAATTATGATTTTGTAAAATATACTAACTAAAATGATAGCTTTTTACATATATTTTCCCATGATGAAATTTTGGGAAAACAATTTTTAAGAGTAACTAGGTTTTTAAATATGTAATTTTACAACTTAAAAAAATTGAAATTTGTGAACATACATTAAAAAGTGGACAGGTTCTAACTATCCTAGTTAATAGAACAAGAATATATTTTTAGTAGTTTTTTAAAATTTTAAATCGCATATTTTATTAATTTTTGGGTTAATTGGTATACACGTGATGAATGCTTTTGTTATATTAAGTAGGCAATAAGGGACACTTTTTCACATTTCTGTATTTTTTTATAAAAGTAAAATAAAAATGGATAATGATAGAATAATAATAAAAATCCAATAAAGAGTGTCACATATTTTAAAATTGTCACTTGTTTATGTTTATTTTTAGGGAGTTTTTACTTTTGGTCTCGAGAAGAATTGATGTAATCCTCAATCTTAGCTATAATTATTTTGATATATTGGAATATTCTTCTCTGATTTCATACAGATAATAATTTTAATCCAAGAAATTCTCTAATAAATCTTTTTATAAAAGCAGGATACTTATGCTGAGGTGAAGTTTTTTACATGATATCTTATATAATTTGAAATGTTTCTAAGCCAATATCAATAAATAATAAAACTAAACATTTTTTTTTCATTTATAAAGCATCTATCACTCAAATAAAACTATCTCCCACTATACATGCCGTATCTAAAATATTATATTATATAAAGTTTACTCTCCAAATGTTATATACCCCATACAAAGAAGAAAAGGCTGGAAAACTTATTATTACCTCACATATAATTTTAGTTTTTAATTTTTGTGACATATTACATTTATTTTTCTTTGTTCTTTTTTATCTCATTCTTTCTATTTCTACCGATGTTTTGTTTCAAGATGGTTACTATAATGTATGAATTTTGTGGATTGTTTATATATATCAAGAAAAAATGAGTGAAGATTTGCGAGAAATAAGACGCTAACATGGTATTCTCAATGGTTGAAGAAGAAACTTCTATGGATTTTGTTGAAGTAATGATAACAATGAAAAAATCAGAGAGAAAAAGATGAGAAAAAAAACATAAATATATAAAAAAAATTATTAAATGCAAGAAGAAAGACTTAAAAAAAAAGGTATGATAAGGAAAAAATAAAATCTTCAAAAAGAATTATTATATGATAGACAAACATCTAAATCATCAATCAAGTGTTAGATTATAAATATTCAACTAAATATTAAATGATATACAATAAATCAAACTTAACAATATTATAGACGACTAGATAGATGAAAAATTGAAAATCGCCTACTTCATGAAAAACAAAAATATGTTTTTCACAATGTGGTGCTTTTTTTTTCGTGTGAAAAAAAAAAAAGAAGTTACCTAAGCCATGATAAAAGGACTTAATTGTCCTTACATTTTTCACATACATAATAAAACTTATTGTTTTATACTTATTAGTGTCACGAGAGAGTTGTGGTTGTTGTTCTATAAAAATAATTTTAATTTTGATAGTGGTGTTGTTGGATAAAAAAGGATGCTCGTATAGAGACAATTTGATAATATTAAGATAGAAAACTTTTCATGTGAACGAAATCAAAAATCAACTTAAGAAACACACATAATTATACATAACATATAATAAAAATAAAAATAAAATAACAATACATAACCTTGAAAATAAATTAAAATAATAAGAACAATCAAAGTAAAATTCTAAAATACTAAAAAAATATAATTGTTTATGATAATAAAAAAATTATATGATAATAATAATAAATAATATTAATTATATTAAGAAAAATAAATATAAAAATGATATTAATAAAATTAAAATTTTATATTTTATTATTTATAACAGTAGAGACAATATAATTATTTATAAATGTATTATTTTAAAATAATAGTAATAGAAAATTAAAAAAATAATGAAATATTAAATATTGATTATAAAAATTAAAAATAATAAAATTATAGAATAATAATAGTAATAATAACAAAAGAGATTCATAAAATAATAATGAGATAAAAAATAATAATTTTAGTTTTGTTTTATGTTTTTTTTTATATTTTTAGATATGTATTGTAGTGTTAATTAATTTGTAGTTCTTATTTAGTTATAAGAATATTAGTAAGTGTAAAGAACTTATCATAGTTTATTATATGTTTCATATTTATTAGGTGTTGAATTTTTATATCAATTTCTGTTTATTTTTTAAATTTTTAAAGAAATTTACAATTTTAGTTAAATTTTGTATAGTTATTGGTACTCAAATTTTACTTATTTTTATCAAAATCTATTTTTAAGTAATTTTATTGACGGAGAGTTCTGCTGTGTCAGTTTTTTGTCATCATTTTTCTGGTTTTCAATTGAGATTGAAATGAATCAGGTACCTGTAAAAGATTCTGTAAAAGATTCTTATGCTTAAATTAATACATGTTATTTATAAAAGAGATCTTGATTACTCATGTAAGTCCACCATATCACATTGGCTCAATATTTCACAGTAGAATGAACTTATGATATTAATTAGTGCTAATGATATTTAAATCTTAATTATTATTTTAAGTGTCTGACATGTATTTGGATAACCATCTTGATAAATACATGTCGCTTGTATTCCATATAAACTGGGTACATCTTGACTATATACAGTATACGTATTCATAATATAAAATAATGTTGTAATTACACATAACATTTATATATAATTAATTATATTTTATTTTAATTTAATTCTAATAATAAAGACAAAATTATAATCTTATAATCTGTTCAATTAATTCTTTTTAATAATTATTCTCATTACATTGTTCACAAATTTCTTCTTTATTCTTTCTTAAATATTTTATGGGCTTTCTTTTAATCGAACAATCTCTTTTTCTATTTACTTTTGTCTTAGATCTATTACTTTTCTTGGACTCAAATAGTTTTTCAATCCACAAATACTTACCACCTCCAAATGGATTTCTTAATATTTTAAATAAATAAGAAAATGTGAAAACAATTATTCTATTAACCCAAAGGTCGATTAAACTAAATTTGTTCGCGAAAGGACAACGAAATACCGAATTTTGTAATCGAAAGAAAAAAACAAAATAAGGACAACTGAACACAAAGAATATCCCAATACAGGGGCAAGGGAAGTCGCCGGAATTGCCGTAAATGCGGCCTTTGATAAATCTAATGCCTCCGTGGACCTCTCACCTTGTCCTTCTCCTTTTCTATCTTCAATACCGTTAATATCTCACTCTCACACACACCTCCCTCTCTCTCTCAACCATGGCGGCGGTTCTCTCTTCTTCATTCTTTGGTTCTTCCTTTCTCCCCAAACCACTTACTTATTCCCGAACTCATACCGCTCCACCACTTCTCAGGTTCCTAACCCTAACCTCCCTTCTTTCGTTCCTCTGTTTTCAGTTCCATTCTCTGATTTCATATTCTCTAGGGCTCGCGCTTCTCTCCTTCAGGATAACGAGGAAAAAGTGATCGTGCAGGATTCCTTCCCCTCCAAATCTTCTCCACTTCACACCGCTGATGGAAATTCTTCTATGGACTCAATTAAAACCTCTGCGTTTGAGAAACGGATTATCAAGGTCGAACAATCGGTCAATATCTTTCTCACGGTAATTTAATTCTCCTCTTTCAGCTCTCAACTGAAATTCGCTGTCAGAATCACTGTTACTGTTGTATTGTTGCGTATTCTTATTTATTGTTCAAATTTTTACCAAAACATTTTAATTGAGTTCGTAAGAGTGTGAGTATTTAGCAAGCGTTTTACGCAATGTGTTTTTTTTTTTAAAACGGTCGCAGTTTTGTCGCTTTCCTTGATATTGAAGGAAATCGCATACAAATGCGGTTGATGTCGTCCAAATTGCCCAACCTCGATGTTGCGGCGGAAGTAGATAACCTTACATAGTCGAAACTTTCTTGACTCGTCGGTTTTGCTTTTGGGGATTTTTATTGGTAGGAAGAAGGATGTGAGTATTAGTTGTTATTTACTTATTTTCAGCTTCGCTGATAATTTCAGGATTCTGTGATAAAGATTCTCGATACTCTGTACCATGATAGAAACTACGCCAGGTTTTATGTGCTGGAGACTATTGCCAGGGTTCCTTACTTTGGTAAGTACTTGGAATCCTTACTGCTACACTTGAATATCCCTTTTGTTTTTTTTATAAATGAACCTGTATGTTAGGTTTTGGTTTTATTCTTAAGTACACATAATGTTGGGAACTTGCAATATTTTAGCTATACTGTAATAAAAATTACCATGCTCGTTAAGCATCATTGTCGTGTACTTAATTTACTTGTAAGTGTATGGAGTCCCTGGGTATTTTCATTGTGACTTTTCAGTAATATCTTTTGTGTATTGTTATCTATGGCAGCCTTTATGTCAGTTCTCCATATGTATGAGAGTTTTGGATGGTGGAGGCGGGCAGATTATCTGAAAGTACATTTTGCCGAGAGTTGGAATGAAATGCATCATTTGCTCATCATGGAAGTAAGATATCTGACAATTTTTTTAATGTAACTAATGTCTGACTGGTTAATTTTCGAAGTATTTCATTCCAGCCTGCAAATCTTGTTAGTTGTCCATCCAACAGTTGTTTTTGTTTTTAGAGGATCCTTAGTTGAACGTATTATGAATAAACTTAACTGCGGAAGCTGAAGACATTGAAAGTAGGAGAAAATTGAGGAGATCACTTATATTAAGGGAAGGGAAATTTAGTCGACATTGGTATGTGTCACTTTGGAGATAATGATTTGAGTCCCATAAATGTACTCCTTATATGCGTGCCCATGCTTATTTTTATCAATGATAACTTGGTAGTCGAAAATGTTTTCAGCTGGCATTTTTTATTCATTTGTTGTTATAGTTAAAAAAGTTCAGTAGAGAAGAGCTTCCCGATGAAAATATTCAGATAAAAGCTATTTACACTTTGTTCAAGCCCATCTTCAATGGATTGTAACAATTGGCCAGGAAGCTGTGCACTTTTTCAGCACTACATTAAACATTGGAAACTTCTTTCTGAGAGTTGTTTTGAGGTACCAAAATAACAGAACACGTTCTCAGAAAAATATTTTCCACCCAAATACCAGAAAATCAAATAAAAGTTAAAAATGAATATCATAAAGTTATTTTCCTTAATACCATTGGTGCATCCGTAGAAATGTTGCATTTTCTAACTATTTTCTGTTGGCTGTTAAATTTAGGAGAATTCATTTTTTCCTCCTGTATCAACATCGTGTAACGTCTTCTAGAAAATGTTTTTTTTTTTTCCTACACCAACCAACATAAAATGTTTATCTGCACTAAAATTAAAAAATGTTTCTGGAAAGATATTTAATGTATGAAGAAATGGGGTCCTTAAAATGAAAATTGAGGGCAAAAATATATTTATTGGGGGAGGGGGCTGTGGAAGTTTTGTAGATGCTTTAGTTGTGACTCTATTTTTCATATACTTTATTGCATGAGATGATAAGCCTGGGCCTATGACTGCAGGAACTAGGAGGGAATGCTTGGTGGTTTGATCGGTTTCTTGCTCAGCATATTGCAATATTTTATTATATTATGACAGTTTTAATGTATGCAATAAGCCCAAGAATGGCATGTAAGTATTAAATACTTGAATTTTGTTTAACTGCAATTGCTGCTACATGTTTTAGTTTGCTGTTTGTATTATCTTTAAGTGATCATATGAGGAGTTTTGAAGACATCAAGTGAAAAATTCCCATTTGTTTGATTGAAAAGATAGAAGTTGCCTGCGCATTTATGTACATATTTTCACTGGTTATTTGCTTGTTTTATCAGTGACAGTAGTAAAGGAAGAGTAACTGCAAAAGTTTCCTAGACTCCCATATGGCCTTCTTTTCTCTAGCATCTATACCTATATAAAAGGGGATATGATGTTTTTAGTGTACACATTTTGTATGTCCTATTTTACCCTTGTAACTATCATTGTGAATGATTATCTTTCTCCCACCCTCTTCAAATCACTCCAATCCTCCGATAGCATACCACAAACCACTCATTTATTATTTAACCTTGGGTAAATAGTCTGTTTAGTACAAATCTTAGTACAACAACTTTAATTTTGTTATTTTGTTTGAACTCCATTAGTGACTAATATAATTGAATGTGTTTGGTGTTTAGTAATTGTCACATATCTTTATTAAAGAGAAAATTAGTGTTAATTACGCAATGAACCTTGAAAGAATCACTAAGGATTTCAAATTTACAAAGCAAAAAAAAAAGGGTAAAAGGCTCCCTTCAAGGTTAATTGCATATTAGCGTTAATCTTCTCTTTAATAAACACATGTCACAATTACTAAAGACAAAACACGTGTTCAATTACCTAAAACATTAACAGAGTTTAAACAAAATTAACAAAGTAAAAGTTTTTTGTACTAAGAATGTAAATTTTTTTCATTGTGCTAAAAACAAAATATGTCAATACTTGTTATATTCAACCAACTATTTACTCTTTAACCTTCATTGTAACTCTTCTTATTTTTTATTTAGTTTTCAAAGAATACAGAGACATTGAGTGCCTCTTTTTCCTAATAATTCGTAAAAAAAAGAGATAAACAGAAGATATTGATGCTGAGTTTAAAACAACTAAAGCAACAGTTCAGCACAGACAAACAAGAATGGAGAAACTGACCTTGGTGGCTTTTGCTAAATTATCAATATTTAGTCACCATGTTTGATTGAATTATATTCTACTGTTTGTAATTTGGAAGCTTGTTCTTGAATTACTGATTCTGTGAATGGTTTATTCTGCCGCAGATCACTTTTCTGAATGTGTAGAAAGTCATGCATTTGAAACTTATGACAAATTTATCAAGGCCCAAGGAGGTATTATGGATATTTCTTTCCACTTTTCATTTTTTTTAGTTATTTATGCTTTATTCTTCTTTGTTCATTACTTTTGGTTTTATGCTTTTGTAATTGAGGTCTGGAAAACCAATGGGTTATACTTGCTCATTCTTCATGGTTGTTTGATACCATAATTAATTATAGATCGTAAAAGCAGTTAGCCCGTAGCATAGTTGAATAATGATAGTCTGTGGTTATTCTAGCTTTATGTGGATGCTTACATTTTTCATCTTCTGCCTTGGATTAACTTGGGGTTGAAATAACCTTAATTTGTTGTATAAGCCAACAGAAAAGAAAACAGATAATTGATACTGCATTGTTTATTCAATATATTAATGATTTTATTTCATGAAAGTTCTTTAGATTGTTCCTCTTTCCTTCCCATGGTCATTTTATTGTGTCTATTGTACCAGGTGCTTAAATAACTCTAACATGGTTTGGTAAAATTTTTGCAGAGGAATTGAAAAAAATGCCGCCTCCTGAGGTTGCTGTGAATTATTATACAGGAGATGACCTGTATTTATTTGGTAAGATTTTCATTTTTATGGACTAGGGTTTCTACTGGAGGAAAAACCTGGAATTCTCACTTTACATATAATTTTCCTCAGATGAATTTCAAACTTCCAGAGTTCCAAATTCTAGAAGACCTAAGATAGGTATGCCTTGAAACCTGGTCCAACATTACTTTATTACTAATTTTCTATTCTGAATTGTTGTGTGTGGGGGAGGGATTTTTCTAGCACAACTCCTTCAGAATAATCAATTTCTCAAGTTTTTAAGTGGCTAATCATTAATCACGTTTTGAACATTGTATATTATTTGTGCTGTTAATTGTTCCTGTCCTGAAGTGGAAATATTTGTACGAAAACTTCATTCTTGTGGTTTTCCCCAACCCCTTTATTTTGTATAATTATTTGTTTAAGGACAAATAAAATACTTCTTTGCAGTGGACTTCTCAATATGCTGTAAAAAAAAATCTCGTATAGATGATTAACAGTTTATTTTTTGTCGTCTAGAGAATCTGTACGATGTATTTGTAAATATCAGAGATGACGAAGCTGAACATTGTAAGACAATGAAGGCTTGTCAAACCCATGGGAACCTCCGGTCACCTCATGCATATGCAGAGGATGATGATGCTTCAATCTGTGCTCTGGAAGCAGATTGTGAAGGAATAGTAGACTGTATAAAGAAATCCGTTACACCTAATCCAGCCAAGGTGAAGTAAGACATTTGGCACACAATACAGAGTGCATTCATTTAATAAGATAGGAGGCAGTAAATAGTATGTGGCAAGTAATTGTCATTATAGCAAGTAGAGGTGTATTATTTAACCTTAAATTTTATTAAATCAACATAATGAAATATCTTATGTTGACAATCTTCAGTAGGTTAGATGTTCATACTTCACTCATTGAAGTTATCAAAGAAAATAATATTATGGAGATTGTCTAGTCTTGTTGTTGCCTTTTCCTTATTTATAGAATTTGGAGCTTTGCCATTAGAGCTAGAGGGTTCCATGCGTTCCCTTGTAGAACCATATCTATCAGTGATGTATTCAGATTATGACAACTAGAGAGAAAAATAAAAAATAAAAATAGAAGAAAAATGACAGCCTTGGCGGCTGGTTTGGTGAGATTGGAAGGTTCACATGAATTGGAGTATTGATGAAGTGTGAAAATGTGTAATCCAAAACCCTTTCCTTTATTTCCTCACAACCATGCAAAATTCCATGGTTACCTCTGAAGGTTTTTATTTTAGTTTCATGAGTTTTTTTTTCCTTGATTTCCGGGGAGAGCGAAACTTTTCGACGGGATAATGGCTACAGCGCGTCATGGTCATCTTTGCCAATTGCCAATTATAATAGCCAGATTTCTGGCGGATGTGAGAAGCGTCACATCCGGCTGTGGCAGTTTCTAGATTTTCCTCAGGGGTAATGGATGCAATGCAACATTATGCCTTTTTTAGATATTTCTCTCGTTTCCACAGATGCCATACTATCACAACTTAAGATACGTAGCATTCTTTTGCTGATAATTGAAGATATTTTGATCTTTTCTTTCTAGATATTTCTCTTCACTACATCCGCTATTATAATAAATAGACAAGTTATAATTCTCTTTCATCTATTGTTCTTCCTGCATTTCAGATAAATGCTTGCTAAAACTTATCTGAAAAATATCAGTCACTTTCCCTGAGCTTGTATATCAAACGGATCAAAAGCAATCCCCCAGCATTGCTCTGCCTGTAAATAGGCTGGGTTAAATCCAATCCTAGTCTTGCCCCATACATTTCTTTTGATCAGACTTTTCTGATAGATCACGCCACACCCATTAAATCTCCTAATTCAGAAAAATATCAGAAGGAACACTTTCCTGAAGTTGTGGTTGTGCTTCAAACTTGTTTATGATCCTGTTGCGCAAATGCCCATCAATTGCAGTTTGAATAAGAAAATATTTTCATTGTTGACGTTAATTTTGATTCAGTACTGACGATGATTTGGGGCCTGTAGCCTCCTTAGATTGATTGGGTGTTATGCCTATGGTAAGGGGACATATATATATATATATAACGAACAAAAATGATCCAATGGAATGCTAAGACTCATTAATGAAGTTAATCCTGATCCTTATTAGAAGAAGAAGAATAAAGTTATTTTCAATAATGTGAAGCTAATTTTTTAATATTTAGATATTTTGGAAGTTAATTATTAACAAATTTTTTAATAACCATTTAAAAATAAATTTAAATACTAGACTATTTCTTATTATATCTCTAATATATTAGTTGGTTATAACATCACAAAACATACTATTACTAAAGTTTTTTTTTTCTCTCATTTACTTTTTAACTTCAGTGTCTTGGATTATTTAGATGTTATGTCTCCATAACTCTCGGATATTATTTGGCGTACATTATGGGATATCAGCAAAAGAAAATATAGGGGCTACAGAGGTTTGTGGTTTTGGTGAAAAGTATAGGGAAACAAAATTAAGCTCCAAAGATTTTAGGAACTTAAGACCAAGGAAAAAAGTGTAAATAGAAAGAAGGACAAGAAGATGAATGTTCTCAAGAATAAGTTCAATGATGATTATTTGTTGAGAAATTGTTCAAATAAGAATGAGTTAAGACCATACTCTTATACATATTAAATTTTTTATATAACTCTAATTCTCATTTAAATTCAAATGTGTTTTTGTATAAAGGAAAGATCCTTTTAATTATAAGGTAGAGAAATGATTCAAAAAATATCTAAAGAAAAGTTGAATAAACAAAATAAATCACCTTACATACCTTTTTCATTAATGAGATGATTATGCGAGATGCATCTTTTTACTTTTGTATTTTTTTAGAGTATTTTAGAAATCTCTAGAAACTTCTAGACACATTTAGAAACTTTTAAAATATTTTTTTTTCATTTTTAATTTTTTTATATTTTATAAACTTATTATTATCCGAGCTTCTTTCCTTGCTTCTTCTTCTTTTATTTTCTCACATATGTTCATTGTGTTTAATGTTTTTTGAGGTCTTCATCCAATCATTTAACCACCTTAACTGCATCCATATATATATATATTACTCAATTACTAATGTGTTATTTAACAAACAACTATCACTTAATAAATACTAGTAAATAGTAACAATCAAACAAAAATAAAAAAAATTATTGAGGACTAATATAAGAATTAAACGCAAAAATCACCAATTTATGAGAAATTAAAATTTATGTCCTTAACATACTAAACCATACAATAAAAATAAAAAATATCATTTCTTCAAGAGATTTGCGAATAAAATTCTCGTTAATAATATTTTAAAAGTTACGATAGAAGATATTTATGAATTTTAAAGAGTCACTAAAGGGTTAAAAGAAAAAAGTAACTAACTAATAAAAATCCATGCAAAAAGTAAAATGTTAATGTCAGACTTCACTTAACACTACCATATACCATCTTGTAATAAGATAATTAATCAAAAAATTTGAATTTCAATATTAACATGAATAATAAAATTTATGCCGATCCTAGTTTTATAAGTGAAAAAGGCCTAGCTTCCTTTGTTAAGTCTCAATCCTTTAGTAGCTCAACAGAGTTACTTGTTTTAAGTTCAGTATTCAAAAGATTACGACTTATTTATAAATTTACATAATTCATTAGATGTTTCATCTCATTTTAAGATAATGATATATATCAATAATATATAAAAGAGTTTAATATAATTACATGTAAACCTAAAAACAAGTGTTTGATTACTAAAAATATGATAAAAAATGAAAAAATTTGGTTGAACCTTACTTAAAAAAAGAGAATTTAGAATACAATATAATAAAATTTGATAAAAATTCAAAATTTATTTGTATAATGAACTTGAATTTATCTTTCAATAATTTATCTTCTATGTTTTCAATTTTTTTCTCTTTTTATATAGAAGAGAATATAAATATATAATAATTTATTGAAAAAGTTAAAACATTAAACCTACTTCTAGTTAATAGTTAGATTAACATAATATTTTATTCAAACAAAGTTTTGACTGAAAAAAAAGGTAAAAAATAAAAATAAAAATTATCATGCATGTTTTGAATATCCACCATTCTACATCCCAAAATCACATGGGAAAATGGGAAAAAAACTAACACTAATGAAATTGAAATCAATAATAGAAAAATTGAATCTAATACAATCACGCATGCAGTTTTGATAAAGCTGCTTCAAACTGATTCTACCATCTTTTAACAGTGCAGTGGAGAGATCAAGGCTGCAAGAGACAGATAGCAAAGGAGAAAATAAGGTCCCAGCACAAGCAAGAAAGAACAACTATTGAGAAGGAGAAAATGACAGGGAAGTGGCACTGATGAATGATGATGGAGAGTCTTCCCGTGTATATGACAGGGTGACGTATATATGAAAGAAAGCAGCTATCACAGATCTTGGACCTTTTCTGGACAAATCTTACTTCAAGATCCTAAGTTCAATGCATCCTAGGGAATGGTGATTGGAAGAAAAACCTGGATGCTGCTATTGAGTGTTTTAAGCTTGCAGCGGATAGCAGATTCACCTAAAAAGATAATCATTGTGCCAATAAACATGCAAGGGGAGCAGAAGTAAAAGGATCAAGATCATATTTCTTCTTGCAACCCACAAAAACTCAATCCAATATCTCCTTTACAAAGGTCTAAATATAAAACTGCATTCTGGATTATTCTGACCTCCGGTTATTAATATTAATACAGTCCAATTTCAGATGAACAGCGAGTGGCTTTGGAATACTGTCCCTGGACAAAGTATCTGAGCTCAAAAGGAAATTCTTGACGGAAACTGAAAATTTTGAATGCTTGGAGTAGATATTTTCAAGTTGTTTTTCTTAAATTTTGCTCAAACAAACTCTTGGCAACTGAGAGATTACTTTTGGTAATTGTTTTTTCAGAATCGTTAGTTTTTAACAATCAATTTTGCGCACCAAAGAACAGTCAATTTGTTGTCCATTTTGTTAAACTTGTTACTTTTGGAGACATGGCTTGATGTGTGAAATCTACTGTACGTGAATAATGCTTTGGGAGTAAGGAAGAATGCAAGATGTGGTGGACTTGTTGTTAGTGCTGATTCAGTTTCCCATCTCAGGAAGAGATGATGCTCCGAAAAGCAAAAGCAAAAGTAGAAAAGCAAGTAAAGGGAAACACAGATGCATGAATGTCTCTGCACTGCACGCCTATGGCCTCTGATGGACTGTTTCTATCAGGGAAAGGGAGAACCATAGTGTAATCAACTGATTCGTTCAAGCAAAGTGCTTAGCATAAGTATTTTGCCGTGCATGGTTCATGATTGTTATGTAACATGGATTTAGCCACATAATTCAATATATATATATATATATATATTCAAGTTTCAGCTTATACATATTTATTTCATTACGTGTCAACTGGGTATTTCCTGAAGAGAGAATCATAAAGGTTCTTCTGCAATTGGCTCTTGCTTCTTAAACCTAGAATGATGATTGGAACGAAAACCTCGATGCTGCTATTAAGTATCTTATGTTTTAATTCACGTTTGACTGGTGTAAACACTTTTTTAAATTTTTATTATTATTTTTATAATCTTCACTTTTTTATATAGAAAAATTTAATTCTTATACTTTTAATTAGTTAGCTCATGCACGGGGTTCTTCATTAGGTTACGGCGCGATGCAAATAATTGAAAAAAAAAAGAAGTTCATTTAATTATTAGGTTTTGGGTCTTTTTAAATATGGACAAAGCAATCTGAACTGTAGCCTAATTAACCATCTCTAATTTGTTATACTATTTTCAGACTCAAAATAAGAAAAAACAAACAAATTCATGCAAAGAAAATAAATTAACTTCTTAATTTATTCATCTCACTAAATAATATTATTTTTTTCTGAACAATGCTTTACTTAAATTTAATAAAATAAACAAAAACCATTGCAAATAAAAACTCAATTAAACAAAAGATATTTAAGAATAACCTCATTCAATAACGTGAAATTAGTTATGATTGTCTACATTTTAAAATATTATACATGATTTTGTGTATACTTTTGTAAGTAAATATTTGATGTTTTTATCTCAAGTAATCAAATATATTTATTTATAATTTAATATTTTATGCTAACAACACAACATTGCTCTAATTTAATATTGTTTAAAGATAATGGAAACATATTTTATTTATATTATGGGTAGAGAGTTTAAGTACATTATACCCAATTGGCTTTCTTTGACAAAACGTGAGTTTCTATGGATTAGATTGTTTCAAGAAAGAAAGTGTATGTATAAAATAATAGAAATACGTTTAATAAAAACTTAAATATAAGATAAATAAGACTAGTTTTCCCCTCATCAATCAAGTAGTTTTCAATTGAAGAAAGAGGTCAAAATTCAATTTATCAAAAATAGATAAAATTAAATAGTTCAATGGATATTTAATTTGTTTCTCGGCCTGGTTCTCTCTCTCTCTCTCTCTCTCTCTCTCTCTCTCTCTATATATATATATATATATATATATATATATATTCCTTTATTTTATTTTTAAGATAATAAACATTACAGAAAATCAAATTTGTCGTTATTTTGAAAAGTATGACAAAAGTCTAACTGTATCTGTCTTTTAAATTAAAAGCGTGTTCTTATAATTACAACTAAAAAGAAACTTTCATTTTGTAAAATCTTTAAAAGATTTGTTTAAGCATCAATAAATACTTTAAAAAAGCCAGAGAAAAAAATAACTTCATCATTATCTCAGCACACACATACACACGTTTACTCTTAAAACTAGAAAACAAAAACCCATCAAAACAAAATTGAACTAATATGTTGAAGCAGTTGAAATTAACCAATCATTAACTCTTTAAAACAATTGTTTCACAATTATTTATTTACTTTTTTTAGCATAACAAAGAATAAAATTAATAAAAACACTTAAGAAATGCTCTAATTCTATTAAAAAAAAAAATACAAGGAGAAAGTAACTCTTATCACCCCAGGAAGCCTTAGCTGAGTTCCAAAACAATATACAAGGAGTATCATAGCCAACATTTGCAAACAGGCAACCCAACAAAAAATCTAACTACATAAGGAAGCATCAACAATAGTAGGAATAAACTGTTGGAATAGACTTTTAATAATCTTGAACTATCCGCATTTCTCCGATGCATATGTGTAAAGTAAATTGTTATAACCAACGTCAACAGTCTTCATCTATCTAACTTGTCTCCGGAGCATGTTGCAATGTTTAATTCTCCTTAACTATCTAATCTTGAGCACAATGAGCTCTTTCGAAATGTAGCATGCATCCCAATTATAATTGCAATACATCCTCCCTTATATTTGCATAATTTATCACCCTTTGAAATCTACATAATACTCCAACAACAATATCTTTTACATTTGTCGAGACCTGCAAAATAGCAAACCACCCCAACTACTATGCAGCCTATTCACTCCCTACTCATCTCCTTCAACACAAGACGTGTATCTCTCTAACGTGAACTTACTTAATAGTAGTCAAACATCCAATAAGATAAAGAGACCAGTCCGAATAGGAATAATTGAATTCTTATCTCCTATATTTGACCCATAACCATACTTTCATATGTGCCAATGCCAGAATTTCACATAATTAAGCTTTTCATAATACTTTCTATTGTAGCACATATATTGAGTATTTGTACATTCCCGTCCATTAATATATGTATTATTGTTATGCGCACTAAAATATATATATATATATATATATATATATATATATATATATATATATATATATTTTTTATATATAAT
>Ga0099825_1000693_pt1 | contig 38167 bp, 23 predicted proteins | sample SiratroredBW_FD_76838 | JGI IMG/M metagenome (GOLD analysis project Ga0099825, IMG submission 76838) | Root nodule microbial communities of legume samples collected from California, USA - Siratro red BW | ecosystem: Host-associated > Plants > Roots > Nodule | place: USA: California | collected...
AAAAAAAGAAGGAAAAAAGACAACGTACAGGAAGCGGGCCTTCCACCAAAACACCAAAAAAAAAAAAAAAAAAAAAAAAACAAGTTAAAAGAACTCAAAAATGAAAATATGACCAATTTTTCACACACTATTAGAGAAATTATTTTAGAGCCTGCAGCCAAAAGCTTAAGCTCCCAGAATGAAACTGCCCATAATATGTTATTAGAGCCCCTATGTCACACTCGCTCTTCTAATGATCATAGAGGCCCGGAACATTGTTTGCAGAAGCCCGTGTTCACTGACCATGCTTAGAACTCAAAGCTTTCAAATGAAAGAATAAAATTGGTCCTCAAAACATACAATCAGAGAATTGATCAAGATAATATGGGACATTTTCATATATTCTAACAGAATATAATTAAAGCATAGCCTACTTATACCTACGGGAAGGAAAAAAGCACTAGATATCCAAACAGAAACAACTTTAATTCCAACCCACTTCCTATACCAAAAATTAACCAGATGATGATTCACAATGAAGAACAAGCACCTCTTCTATTTGAACTGTCGAAGTGCTGGACACATTTCTAGCACTTAAACTTGTCCAACACGTGTCAGTCACTTCTCATTTAGTCAATTAAAAAAAATTATTTAATGTCATCTTGGACAATTGAGCTGACTCTTCAATAAGATGGGCATACTTGTATTATTAAAAAATATTCATTTTTTAATCTTTAAAAAAGTCAAAATATAAAATATTAAAAAATAATTTTGGAATTTTTTTGTAAGGAAAGCATGTCATTTCCTCGCAAATAATGTATCCTAATATTCTTTTGCAAGACAGACATAATTGAAATGTCTACAATTACACCTTTTGAACATTCAAATCAATCTTAAGATATAATTGAAATAATGTAATTTATCAACATGTTAACATTCTGAAGCATGTAGCAGGCATGCCCACACAATCCGTATTTGACTGTGTGCCAAAGAGGTCAAATTTTAGCTTCTCAAATATTACCTTCTGTCGAAGAGTTGCAACATACAATGATTCACGAACCAAAGGGAAAATTGTATCCACAAAATCACCAAGGGTCCCTCTATTCCAATATATGTTGCAGAGCTTCAGCTTTATTCTTATATCAACCCACCATCTATTTGACTTTTCAGAATGTACTTCACCAGAGTCTGCAAGTTTTTCACATTAAAATCTCCATCCAAGAACTTCAATCATAGAAAAAGAAAACATGTTGGAAATACCAGAATCATTTGGAGGAGACAACAAGGAAATTGCTTCATCTTCTTTTCCCTCTTCAAGCAGAAGGGAAGCTAGTGTTATACGTGCATCAACGTCATCTTGTAGTATTTCAAGGGCTGAAACAAAATCTTGTTTAGCATCCAAGGAGTATGAATATTTCACAGCAGAACAATCAGGAAGCAACGACAGAGAGTATTGCTTCACCGTTACTGGATCTAAATGCACTAGCGTAACAATACAAGTCTAAAATATGGTCTTATAACCGAAGTCAATTCTGAAGTCTCAACACTAAAGTCAGAACAAGATGTTATCCAATGAGTAGCATTTCGAATTTTGTCACACTTCCCTTTCTCTCCTTATCTTAACAATATAAAAACATAAGCGGGGTTGTGAAACTTCAAGCAATAATTCTAGCATTTAGATAGAAAAAAAGAAGATTAGAAAAGAAGTGGAATAGAGGGAACGAGATAAGATAACCTCAAAAGAAGAAAAAAAAAAACGAAACAATGAAAGGATAAAATCAAGAATGAAGTATGTTCAATTTCTTTGCAAAACCTGAAACAGAAACTCATGGTGACATCCATGAGCAAACCAGTAGGGAGAAACTACAAAAAAAAATCCTATTCCAAATCAAATATATGGTGAAAGACACACAAAATATCAAAAAGTTCATTCCAAAAAAATGTTTCCATTCAATGAAGAAGCTAATGGGAAAGCTTACATATCAGATTACTTGAAAAAAATTAAATCTGTCTACTGATCTATACGTGAAGAATACATAATATAAAATCTTCAGGTATGCTATGATCATAAAACGTTTACTCAAGAGTTAAGCAATCCAAGAATACATTTGAGAGCTGCCTTGATTCTATGATGCCTATGTGAAATCCTACTCCCGCAAGAAAAAAGGATGACCCAAACTTAAAGATTTTGACAATAAAAAATCATTTCAGAAGCTTCATCACCAAAAGGAATGATCGATAGAATATTTCATATATATTGAAAAACAAAGGGGAAGTGGTTTTCACAAAGTATAATTTAACTAAATACCATTCTCCTTAAAAATAAAACCTTGCCTTTGTAAAAAAAAATAATTGCCTGTGAACTTTCTTTCAAGGACATGTAACATTTAGCAAGTTTCAGATACAGAGGACCCTGCAAGAAAGAAGTTCAATAAGAATATAGAATATCCTGATAACATAGTGATTATGACAAAAGGCATACACTGAAATTATATTATCATGCAACCAAAAAGAGCCAAAGAAAATAAAATAAATTGAAAACAGCAAACAATTACATTTGATGATTGATACAGATACACAATACAGTCCCTCTATTATTTCCTTCCAGCTATCTACAGGAAAAAAACCCAAGTAGTCTTACATTGACAAGAAATAGAACCAGAAGAAAAGTACATAAGTGGGAGACAACTCTCACCTCACAAGCCAGTTTGTCCTTTCAAGCTAGTTCATGGGGTTTAATTAGGTCCAAACATAAATCATATGAAGGCATCATATTCTATACTAGACCTATTACGTGGTCACCTACCATAAAAGTGTTTCTTCCTGCACATGATAACTTTTTTGAGCCACCCCATTCCTTCTGTAATGGGTTTTTATAACAGAATACAATGGGTTTTCCTGAAGGTATATTTTTATTTCAGAATACATTCCAAAATGAATGGGAGGTGGCTCAAGAAATCTATTAGGTACAGGAAGAAACACTATTATTATCCAAACAACAAACCCAAAAATGTTGGGCCCGAGGAAATGTATTAGAAAAACTCAAGTAGTCAATACCAATCCTGATTAGATAGCACAATAATCAGATAATTTATTGTATTTTATTATGTTCATAATACCTTATTTCATTATGTTCATAATACCTTGTGCTCATTTTTGAAACATGAATTCTCTTTTATAATTTAAAACTTTTATTTTATGTTAACTTTAGATTAAATTTATATATTATATTATATCTGTGTATATTTCTAAAATTTGTTGCATTCCTGTGCTCATGTCCATGTTGTATCATACCCATCTCCTGTAATTGTGCCTACTAGATGGGTCAATAAGGATCAAACTCTAGACCACTCAGTCATAGAAGCTCCAACACCATATCATGGAACAAACAACAGTCCTAAAAGCTTGAGTTGTTATGTAAAGACACAATAATGGTTTTATATTATATTTCGAACAGAAATATGGACAATAATTTTAAAGATTCCAATATATAAACCCCATCGGATTACACGAAAAAAAAGGTCACCTACTCAAGCAAATTACTGGTAAAAAATAAAACAGATAATTGGCATACAAGGGAAGGAGTTACCATACATTTTCGTTTCCAATATTTCCTTCCAACATCAAATAATAATTCAATGCAGGGTTATAATGTTCAAGACCCATTAATGAATCAGCAACCTCAATAACCAAGTCAACATGCTTGCTTGCATTCTCTGGATTGAAATCATTCAAGAGAACCTAGTAATCAAATAAAATGTCAGGTAATACATACAAATGAAAGCAAAGTCAAAAGAAAAATTCGTACACTGTCATTGCTTGACTTAGACACATCTGCTTGCACTCCAACATTGTATGAGATTAAGCAAATGAGAAACATGGAAAATGTAACTAAAAATAATGATATACCGAGCTTCAGAAATGGGGGGGAGAGAGAGAGTTGTACACAATTACAAAGACTATGAGATTGATTAGGACACCATATTAAGAAAAGAAACCATTTTATACAAGAGGACCACAAGATTAAGTTTTCTTTTAAAAAAGAGAGCGAGAACAAAAAACTACATAAAGTAGGAAATGAGCAAAAAGTTACGTGCAAATATCATTCAAAACCCAAACTTCACAAGGGAAATATTACATGCATGGAGATATTACGATGGATAGGTAACAATGTATGTTACACTTCAATTGGTAAGGACACAAGAAAGAAAGAACATACAGAAGGAAAGAGACAAAATTAAAGATACCAAAGAAAGTCCGAACTAAATACTCATCCAAAGACACCAAGGAATATCAATTAACCTAACCTAATATCTGAGCTTCAAGCAAGATTAAAAGTGGCCATGATCAAGCAAAACACAGTTAATTCAATTATAAGTATGCATGCATCAACACCTGAGCCATATCCATTTTTCCAAGATGAGCATGGCAAATTCCAGCCTTAATTTTCAAATTCAACGGCAATTCTCTCCATGCATTTACAGCTTGAGCATGTTCAATATACTGCAGAGCTCTGTCATGCGCCTTAGTTTCCATCAATATGGTACACAGCAGATCTACTACACTCGCATTTGCTCCGTCAGGCTGACTCTTAAGATAGTCTTCAAGAATACAAACAGCGTGTTCAACTTGACCACATTTTTTGTACAACTGATAGAAAGCAATATAAATTCAGTTCAACATTGAAAGTCAACCAAATAATGTTTAATTGAATAAAAATATTATCAGCTTCTCAACCCTTATACTTTTTCATGTATATCATATTGAAAAAATAAAATAGTTTAAAATTTACCCCTCTCGAACATTATATTTTATAGGCATCTCCAATATATGGATACAGTCCATGTGACATACAGATGCAGCTAAATGCATTCTAAAGCATCACAATTATTGGCAAACCGTGATTTTCATAAGAAATAATCATTAACAAAAAAACTAATGGCAAAGGATTATTGACAAAAAATTGAATGCTTGTGCATGTTGTCTCAAAGCAAAAACAAACCTTAGCTGCGGCTTTCAGTGGATCAACATTCTCATGACAGAGTTGATGTACTTGCTCATATGTAACAGCAGCCTTTTGATAGTCTCCAAGTTCAACATAAAGCCTTGCAAGAAGACCTCTAAGAGTAACATCTTTGGGATCTGCTGTTATTGCTCTTAAAAGACAATGTCGGGCTTGATCAATATAACCTTGTTCTCTGCATTTGAAAAAGGTTGACAACTCAATAACTATACTATTTCTTTCAGCACGGCTTCAAAGTAATACATGCATAAACTTAGTAATATTAAAAAAAGTAACAAACTCCAAGGACATGTGAAAAGAAAATACCAGGGAGGTACTTTGGAAGAGTATGAAGTTGGTTGTGAACCATATTGTCCATCAATAAATTGAATACACAGGTCATTTATTTTAAGGATACATTACTAGATGAAATTTTAACCACCTCCACAATTAAGATAGGAGTATAAATTGATACAGACAAATTATTCCAGAAGAATAACTTCACAAAAATAACAGTGGAGACAAAACAGAGAAGCCATCTCACATGGACCAGGTAAAAATCCTTTTCCAAAGAGATGCATCTTTTGGAGTCAAATGAGCTGCAATTAGGTAAAAACTCATAGCTCTTTTATAATCCTGGAGTGAACTACAGACAAGTCCAAGGGTGTGATAAGAATCAGGCAAATTCGGTGCCAACTTAATAACTTCAAGCAACACAGCTTTGGCCTGCCAAAAAAACAACGAGCAAAGGAATGCATAAAAAAATCTGCAAAAGGCATAAAGCAATGATAAAATATATAATATAAATAAAGCTTCAACAGATGCAAAAAGAATTAAGAATATAAAAACTAAACACTCAGATCTTATGCCATCTAGCACAGTTGAGACAAATAGAAATGGAAAGTGTTAGAGGATTTCAATAAACATGAATATAACTTCCAGCTAATGAGTTTCTGCTGGTGGCAACCATATCCCTCTGAAAAGCAAGACATACAGTATTAGCCAGATAACAAATAAGTGATGGTGAATACATCATTATTTTGATGAACTTGGATTTGCTTAAGACTTATAAAAACAAAAAAAAACATGAAAATTTCAATAAAAAAAAAGGTTGATTAGGAAAAAGGGATCCAAAAAAGGTATGTGAAACAAAGATGCATATAATACCCCAGGTTGCATCAGATGATTATATGCTAAAGACAAAAACAGCCTAGACAAAGGACTGTCATTTGACAGAATAATATACCTTGTCATAATGGCCACATGCATAGTGAAGTGTGGCGTCACCCAGCATCCGTGTTAGCTTAGGGTCCATTTTATTCTTTGATCCTTTTCGCCTGCCTCTCTTTTTAGGCTGCATTAGGCAGATAGAGAATATTTAAAAGGGTCATGTAGATTACATTAACATTTAAAACAGAAGGTAGTCACATAACTTGCAACTGAGTGCTTACTTTTTTGCATTTTCATCTACATGCGTTCTAGGTTATGGGTATTATACGTATAAGAAACAAAGAACCATAAGCATATGAAGAAAATGGTATACAATTAAACTAGTGAGAAGCTATCATGTAGAACAGAAAATTCATGGAAAAAAAGGTCGAAACTATTAGAATGAAACTAAGCTAACCTAAATATAAAGAATAAAAACAGCTATGAGCAAAAAATGCAACAGGCATGAACACAAATGTTAGATTTTCTTCCAAAACCATAATACCAAATGTATTCCTCTAATATACCTTCCATTGCTGGAGACCAAAATTATAATCTACCTTTTAATATAAAAAGAATTAAAGGAGAGTTCAACTTCTTTCAGGTGTAGCCTTTGCTTATGAACTTGCAAACTGCTAAAAATGCATTAGGAGACTAACAAAAATAAAGGAAGGCTATCAACCTCTTTCATGTTAGCCTTTTCTTATGTAGAAAAATAAATAAATAAATAATAACATATTCTTTTCAATCTGACACGATAATGAGCTACCAATTTATCTTTCAAAGCTTACTTATCAATATAGACAACCAGACAAACTGCAAAAACATAATATAATATGTAGACTAAACTGGTATATGCATTGCATAGCATACCTTTCTTAATCTCTTGCGGCCACCATAATTCATTGCTTCCATTATCTCAGCTATCTTCGACCCGGAAAAATCACTTTCCCTAGCTATCTTAGAAGGTGGTTCTTCACTGCATTTAATGACATAAATTAGCACGGATCAAACAAACATCTAAAAAGTAAGTAAGCACAGTGTCAGTGAGTTATTATATCCTCCTGTGATACATTTAAAATTTGTCCAACCCTTTTAGCACCTGAACTCATACTCAAGAATCTTCAGTAGCTCATCTCATTGAACAAGGGATTCAGGGATTTTCTGTTTTTATTTTAATTTTTAACCTCCAATACTTTCGCTCTAATTTCTTGTATCTACGACATTTTCCTTTTCTATCAATAAAAAGTTTCACAACTAACAACCTTACTTATTCCAATTTCTATTCAACATGTACGTAATTGCGGCACTCTCGTTGCACATGCACAGCACTAAATCAATATATTAACAATACAAATTGGCGTCCACTTCAAAAGGTTGCATCCACTCCAACAGCACAGATTAAAGTATAAACAGTACAACTCACAGCAGGAACAACAGAAACAGAAACTACGAATTTCAAAAGTCCGATCAAAATGCAGTTAATGCAAAAAATGGAGCAATTATCCGAAATAAATAACGCGTCGGAATTAGTTAGGGCTGAAGAAGCCAACGAACCTGTGGCAGTGTTCAGTCGCTTTTCGCTTTTTATCAGCGAGAGCTTCCTGTTCAAGACGTTCGAATAGCTCGTAGGGTAGAAGGCCAGAATCGTCATTGTTATCGACAAAGTCCAAAGGATTCATCCCGTTTTCGAACCTGAAAGTATACTCATCCTCTTCTTCCATGTCATTGTCATCTTCCTCCGGCGCTGCGTGTTCTTCCGCTTCTTCATGTTCCCCCGTGCCATTAACGGCGTCGTTTAGTTCATCAATGTCGCTTCCCTCTTTTGCCATCTGATTCAGACGCTGCTTTCAGGCACTTCCACACTCTCACCTTCTGCTTTCGATTATCTATTCTCAAAAATTCGAAATCACGTTTTAGCCCTATTTATAGCTTCTGATTTTTTTGGTATCTTTTAGGATGGACGGTTGAACACGTGCCCTGCGCGTGAACCCATCAATTTCTTATTTCTAAAATGTCATTTACACCCTCATCATGACTTACTTATCACTTTAGTATTTTTAAACTTTTAAAATACACAAAGATAACTTTTGTTACAAAAATCTATCATACATATAACTTATGTTATAAATGAAATTTACAATAAATAAAATACTTTTAAAATTTAGCTTTTAAAAATTGAAAAAAAAAAGTGGTTAAGAATATAAAAAAATATAAGAGCTATTTTATTTTATTTACTAGACGTGGAATCAAATTAAATTTGAAATGAGGCTTAAATATGTTAATGTTTCATCTAATATATTTGTTTTTAAAATAATTATGGAATGAATAATTTGAAAAAATTATATACGGTTCTAGAAATATATCTCATTACAGTAAATTTCATTAATAGATATTAGGCATAATAACTAAAGGATCAATTAAATTATGCAATATTTTTCAGAATCTACTTTTTCGGAATGTATAATTTAAAATCTTTTTTAGTAATTTATATCAGTATTTCTTGGAAAATGTAAAAATTGTGATATTTCATCATTTTATTGTGTCCATCTTCAATAAAGTTATAATATAGAGTCTTAATTTATTTTTTATTAATCTCATTATGCAATTTCTGAGATTTCATAATTAATTTTCCTCCAATTAAACAGGCTTTAAATAATATTTTACTTCAATCTAATTTTTTTAATTATTTATTATTTTAAAATGTTTTTCTAATAAAAAAGTTGCATAAAAAATATCTTTTATTTTTATCATAATCTTAGATTTTATTATGATGATACGCGGAATCCAAAATGCTATAAAGAAAAGAGTAAGTAGTTATGAGGGTGCAAATACCAATTGCCATGAAAATACAATATTGCAAGCTTTACCGGTTTTTTTTTTTTACTTGTTTTGTAATTAAGAAAAACGTCTAAAAGCTCTTTTAAACTTGTGTTTGAATTAGAAATTTTAACGGAGAGAATTATTTTTAAAATAATTAAAAATATTTCACAAAGTATATTTTAGAAAAAAAATTTAAGAAACTGAAATTTATAATTTATCTTTACATTCTGCCTCTTTCTCTCTCTCTTCTTTCTTCTCTATCTTTTATCATTAATATTAATATAAAAAAATATAACAAATTTTCCAATACATAATTAATGTTGTGCACCCAATAAAGATATTTCCTTATCCAAACTAAATATTTGAGATTTAAATTGATTTATTCACCCGAAGTAATTAAAAATGAAAATAAAAATCAAATTCAAAAAGTTACAAGTCTGAAATTAATTTAGTCTTCTTTCCAACACAACCTTAATGATGGCAGTCAATAAGAGATCGAGTATTCATGGCCGAAAAGAAAATCGCCACAGCCATAAAATTTCTCTGATTACAAAATATATCACATCTGAACATTCCAAACTTCTATATGGTCAAATATTATCACAAAACAAAACCTCTGGTTTTACTTTTTACTTCTTTTCTTTGTGGAAGTTTGCATGTGCCACTATGAAAAATGACCATTTACCTTTTATTCGTCTAAAAAATGAAACTAAAATCCCCCATTGGACCTAAAAATGTCCATTAGACATCTATTAGACCGTTTTATGTGAAACGATACGCTGAAATCAAAATTTACAGTACAAAAACAATCAAAACTTCATAATATATTGATAATCTATCATCAGAGCAATTGCTACTGTATTGTGGAAAATTAGTGGTCTATGAAATCCAAAACTGTATCAAAAGAATATTCAGGCACTCAACTAGAAATCATCCGGATCTAATAATTACTTCAAGTGCCCTTCCTTTCGTATAAATATACCAAACTAAAGATTCACTGAATCATGCTAACACCACACGACGGATAAACTGCAGTACAACATTAACTCATTTTCATTGATGCAAATTTTTCTGCAAGATCCATAGCCTCGTTAACATGGGCTGCATCTGTACCCTGAAAAAGATAAGCGTACACATATCAGTACAATATCAAATAAAAAGCACAATGCATAATTGATGAACATTTTTCTTTAATTCTGAAAAATATTCCCAGTGCTGATGATCGATGTCTTACAAAATTCAAAATGACCAAACTCTATTTGGGCAAAAGCATTTCAAACTAGATGAAAAGAATAAGATGTCTACATAAATAAATCGGGTAGCTCAGTAACGATAGCCTAGTTTTAAAATAGTGTTTTGGCGGACACCTGAATTTTCAAAAAACTAGTTTTATTTTGACCAGCGTTGAAGTCCAAATCAAATCCAACAAAAAGTTACATTTTTTTTTCTCCCCCTCTTCTCCAAATAAGTTTTAGAAAAGAGTAATCAATCTCAACAAAACTATAACTGATATTTCATCAAATCAATTAAAAAAAACTGAACCATTAAGAATAATATTAAACCAATACAAGTTTGCGTATATATTACATGATCAAACTTTCAATTAAAACAACATTTCTGAACCTATTATGTAAAAACAATTACATGACCACACTGGTCATAGTTAAACAATAAAAGATTAAAACCCATGGCATCTAGAACATTCTCCTAGACCCCGGACACTAAACATTAGCTACTTCTGTGCATAGATTAAAGTAATTAGTCAATAACTAACCTGACCCGTTGCAAGACCACCTTTTCCTTTACCACATCTCCCTTTTAGAGGCCCCAAAGCATTACTCAGCCACTCTCCCACATCCAGCTTACCTTTATCTCCTTTCTCTGGCACCCCAGCACAAATTACAGCCTTGTTTGTAGATTCATCCGTGCTAAAAACCATCACAGATAAGCCCTGTTTACCAGCCAGCATCATTATAAGTTAGTGTTTGAGGTTAACAGAAATTTTAAATAACAGGAATAAGAAATCTCAAAAAGCATATTCATCCATATGACGACAACTACTAAATTGGTGCCAGAATTAAAATCAGCAATTACCTTCTGGTCCATGACTTTTGTAACAGCCTCACGAACTGCAGCTACATCCAGACCAACTTCAACACGGGATATGCAAAAAGCTTTCCCATTAGAAGCAGCAAGCTCAGCCTTCTCGGCTGTAATAATTACAGCTTTACGCTTGTTTTCCTCAGCGACCTGCTTTTGTGCTTTTCTCACTTGATCCTACAAGAAATATGATATTATTACAATATATGACTAAATGCATGAGCAAAATTAAGGACAACAAATAAAAAAGAATAGTGAAACGGGAAAAAGTAAAATGCCTGCAAAATTATTCTACATATTTATAATACCTGAAGTCGGGCTATCTTGGTCTTGATGTCAGCTTTCTTGGCAGCAGGAATTGATAAAGTTTCAACATTGCTTTTCAATGATGAAACTTTCTGTTAAGGGAAAGAGAAAATCAAGTGACTAAAATTCTGGAAGAGAAAGATATATGTGATCCATATCTATAATCTCTCTGCTAGGAAAATCATTGTTGATAATGAAGAGAAAAGGAGATCAAGAGACAATCATGTGAGAGAGGGCATGCACTAACTTCAGCAATTAGGCTCCCAACTATGGTGTTTATTTCAGATAATAAATACTAAGTGCATGATGGTATGTTTATTATAGTTGTACATATTCTCGCTGCCTAAAAGGAGACAAAAATAAAGTAAACTTATTAGAATACATTAAAACCGAGTCTTGTATCCATACCATTATAGCAGCACAAACTACCGTCTTCCCCCATGGCTAAAATGATAGGAACTTTCAATGCATAATAAATGCATTTATCAGTTGTTCTATTAGTTTAGTAATTCAATCAGGACTCTATGTTTGCGGTCACAAGTATTTCAAACTTTCCAATATACTGAATAGGCTCCATTAGGCCTTGATATTGGATTCGAAACTGGAAATTTTTATAAGCCCTACGGCTAGTATGATAACTATCTTTAAAAGAAGCAATTCTAAGGCCCAATTTGGCAGCTGGTTCTACTAGTTGTATGCTAGTTCTGTTTTATCCATCTTCCGTCATTAGATGTTATGGAGCCAAACATTTTGACCTGTTGAATTGGCCAACTAGAATAGAAAGGAAAAAGGCAAAAGCCTAATTTTCTAGAAAATCTTATATGAACAGAAACCCAAATACCAACCTCTTCCAGCAAAGTTCCATCTAACTTAGCTGCGTCATCTACTTGCTGCTCAAATTCATCTGCCACTTTCATTGCATCATAAGCACGATCAGTTGTGACAGCTGTTATTCTGCGTATGCCTTTTGCAATGCCTTCCTCAGATAAAAGTGCAAAAGCTTTTGCCTCGCGTGTGTTTGAAATATGGGTGCCTAGATCATCAATTAAAATAAAGAGCCTCGAATAATAAAGAAGAAAAGACCTTCAAAGGAAACATTAGCTACAATATTCACCTCCACATAATTCTGATGAAATAGATAACCATTTTTCATTCTCGGGGTCAGCAAGAATATCCTCAACTTTTTGTCCAATTGACACAACTCTAACAGGATCAGGATAGACCTACACCAAGGCAGAATATTGAGGAAAATTATACAGGACAAGACAAGCAAAAATTTTGAAAAGACATTACTTACTTCTCCAAAAACAGCTCGTAAACCATTGATACGCTTAGCTTCAGCAAGAGTTGCCTCCTTTGCACTTACGTCCAATTCAGCCTTAATTTGCTCATTAACAATTGACTCAATTCTCCTTAAATTGTCAGCGTCAACAGGCTTGCCTATTCATTGCAGCGTAGTAATCAACAACTCTTTACACTAACAATATTCTAACAGTCCAATTGAACAAACTTTACCATGAGAAAAGTCAAATCTCAATTTTTCAGGTAGAACAATGGATCCTTTCTGGTCAACATGATCGCCAAGTACTTCCTGCATTCATTATAGGAAATTTCAACAAACACAGATCAGTAAGGGGAATGACAAGTCTTCATTCAGTGGCATTATCAACTTACCCTGAGAGCAAAGTTTAATATGTGCGTGCAGGTATGGTTAGGGGCTATGAGGGCACGTCTTCCATAGTCAACCTACAAAAGTTATGAAATATTATACAAAATAAATGAGGAATACAGAGAAAAAAAATATACTGAAAAAGAACAAAAATATGTGGAGGAATTTGCAGGGAAAGTGAACAAATTAATCAAGGAGAACTTGGACTCGAGAAGTAATTAATAACACTAATAAAAAAAAATACCTTGCACACTACTTTGTCGCCAACAGAGACACCAGTCCCTTTACCAATGTGAAGAACAAAGCCTCCGAAAACTTGAGTGTTATGCACTTGAAATGAACCAAGTGTACCCTCAAGTGATCCAGTATCAAAAATCTGCATATGTAAAAAAAGGAGAGTGAATTGATGACACACATCTCGTACAGACACCTATAGCTTTACTGTACAGTAAAAGCACTCTCCATATGCTTTATTTTCGGTTTTTAACACATTTCCTTTTAATAGTAATAAATTTAGTTCACTGTATATATTTGCTTTAATTTTGTATTTTCGGCTCATCTAACCTTTACTCATTGTTTTGGCCATAACTTTTTTTTGTAGATATTATTTTTGGCTGATTCCGGATGCATTGGATTCTAATTTCCGGGGCTTCAAAATGCACAAATGGTTTGTTGGGTTTGGAGTTCTCTTCTATTTTATATGATTTTTTGAAGTTGATGCAGATTTGCTGAAATTTTGTAAAAGAACCTATGCGGATTGGACTTTCTTTATATTACCTTAAACTTTTGTAATTGGGCCTATGGACCTAATTAGAGCTCACATTTAGGCCCATGTTTATTTCAGATTTAAGAGCATTTAAATAGCCTTCATGTGCTATAAACTTGTAAATACAGAAATCATTTGAATAATTTTCAACTTTAGGAAATGCCTCTTGATCCCCTTTTCTTGCTTGGTGTTCATCATCCATGAAAAACTAATTATTAAAATCAATTCATAGAATCAACATCGAATAAGTCAAATTGAGTTTTGCACCGATAGTTTAACACTCTGAGTTTGTTAGTCTTTTCCAATTTCGGTTTTGCACTTTGAGATTACAATTTGCATTTCTGAGTTTAGAAATAAATTGAATCTTGATCTGATGATTAAAAACAAGTTAGATTGAATGATGTGAAAATAAAGTAAACATAGGTATAGGATTAATCCCTTGTGTATAATGAACACACAGGGTTATGTATTTATAGATAAGAAACATACAAAACATATGGGCTAAGTTAGTTATAACACTCCCCCTCAAGCTAGTAGAATACTTTATTTACCATCCCGTTTTCATGTCGGTTGGCTAATCTCATGCTCTACACATTATAGCTCAAGACCATTTTTATTCTATTGTTTCATAGTTAATAGGCATTAATGCTAAAATGTCTTGTATTACATCACCATTATTCTCTTCTAATTTTACTACTATAATGCTCAATCATACAGTAAGCATTATTTCTTAATACTCCCTATAGACCCAAATATAAGCAAAATTAACTAATTTTTGCACTATTAAGTTAATATCATTCAATTCAATTAATCACATTATTAAAATATTTTTTCCTATGCTGCCCTTCAATGGCACTTGATATCAATAATAAATAGTTACTAAAAATAGAATCTCAATTAATTGAAGGGTATTCTTTAGGATGATATCATTAAATATAGTTAAAGTAGTTAAAATTTGCTTATATTTTGGTTTAAAATTCATGAAAACCTTTTTTATTTATATTTAAGTCCTGAGGGATAATAAGAAAGCACAATCATATGCATTTTCTTGGCCACTTTTAAAAGTTAAAATGCCTTACAACCAAATCTAAAGCATTCAAAAACATGGCATGCATTCAATATGTTTCTTGTTTTATGGCATTTTATGAGATTTAAACAATGTAAAAAGAAAATTTATAGAGAAACCGAAGAGATGAAAGTGTAAATGTATTTCTGAAAAGCAAAGTTACAATGACAATAGATTTAGTCATTTATGTCTGATCTAACTGGACTAACTAGCCAACTAACAAAGAGTTAAGTAACTGCTTACAATACAAATCAAGACTATACAAGACTGAAAAATCTATGCATATAGTAAAACCTGTTGACTGACAATATGACCGGTAGGGGGCATTGAAAGCATGGTGGATTGCAACAAGAGGCATATAAACAAAAACTGAAGAAGAAACTGATATTTAAAAAAATAAAGAAAAATGTTACAGCAACTTGATTGTATTTATTGGCCAAAAGTGATTTCATATTTAGACAAATAAATAATAATGATTCCTTTTTTGAAGCAAATAAAACTATAATGAAATATAACATATAATTTATTTAAAAGGCTTGATACCTGACCACCTTGCTCAGCATAGAAGCTCGTAGATTCCAGAACTAAACCAATATCATCACCAGTATTAATAGTATCAACAAACTCAGAACCGGTATATATTGCTTGCACAACACTCTCATGGTCCTATGATAAGAAATGGTGAAGAATAGAAATCAATGGAAGGAATAGAAGCTGATTCAATAGAATATCAAGTGTATAAACAGCCTTCAAAAGTCTAATACAACAGCTCAACCAATAACCAAAATATAATGTCTTTTTCATCATGTCCCCTTCCAGTTTGTAAGTTGAAAATATGCAAGCCATCAAAAATATCAAGTTTAATCAAACAAGAAAGGCTGGGGGCAAGAGAACCAATAGTAGAAACTCCTCTGTTCAGTACTTCTTCATAACAAAATTACCTTGAACCAAGCATATTTGAAGCTATCATCTGTTGGGGATATGCCCCTTTTGTGCAACACTGAGGTAGCATCAGCATCCATGACAATGGCACCACCAGCTTGCTGACAATAACAAAAGAAAGTTGTGGGAGAAACAGAAAAAAAAAAAAAATAGTGTTAAAATTAGTTGAGGATTAGATTATCCTTGAAATATATCAGGTGTTTTTAAAACAAGTAAGAAACACGTGCACATAAAAGAAACATTCAAGCAAATAAGATACCTTTGTTTGAGCACTTCTGGATCTCTCTCTTGCAGCCTCCATAGCCCTATCAAAACCTTTAACATCAACAACTAATCCTTTTTCTTCAGCCATCAGCTGATACAACAGAAAAATGTTAGGAAATAAATAAAAAAGGCATAATATAAACTTACAGTTCCATACAGCATTAAAGTGAAGCAAGCCAACTACCTGAGTGAGATCTAATGGGAATCCATATGTATCCCACAAGACAAATGCTTCCTATAATCAAGAGACAACTGCATGAGAGATATCCCATAGCTCTATTGAAAAACAACTTGGAAATAACATTGAATTATAAAATCAACAGTTCAAGACTTGTGTATTTGTGCATTACTACGAATGTGATTTTAATTCAACATTAAGAACAACATACCATTGTGATAAAATCATAGGAATTAATGGTTTTGGATAAAAGCATCAGAAGTTTAAAGTTGAAAGAAGAGAATCTCATTTAAACCACTTCCCCTAGGACAGTTAAAAAATAAGCAACAAAAAAAATTCCAGGGAGCCAAGTGAAATTTCAAAAACATATTTGTTTGTTTGAATTTTAAATACACTGCATATACTTGCAATTATATATGACTACAAGGTAACTGAAAATAACAGGTTCTACTTGCCTCCCCACTAAGCATCTTTCCCTGAACATGGCGAACAGCTGTCTCAAATTTCTCAATACCCTGGAAGAAGGAAAAACAGTCAGGTTTTCTTCTGCTCTTTATACATATAACATGAAAAAGAAAATGACAAACCATCTAGAGAATAAAGTTAACAAGAAACAAAACTAAATTGAGAAAAGACTGTTATAATGTCATCAAGATTGATAAGTGATAACCCATAAATATACATGCGCATATGACTACAGTCACCTTAATTAAGGTTCTTCCAAAACTTTCCTCCTCCTCTTCAATTACATTCCGAATGTGCGTTTCCTGTTGTTTTAACTCAGGGAAAACATCACCCATCACATTCACCACCACACTTACAAGCCTGGATTTAGTAATAAATGAGGACAGAAAAAGACATTTCAAACATTGAATCACTGGAGGACGAACTCATAGCACAATTCCTTAAAGAAATGTACACACACAAAAAAAAAAAAAAGGTGAATGAATTCACTTAAGAAAGAAAGTTATGGAAAATGAAAGAAAACACAGTAAAGAACAGAGAGTAAAGAGAGAGAATATACAAGTTCACTACGAACTAAATTGATTACAAAAAATAAAAAAAAAAATCAATTTACAGCTAAAATGTTTACATATACACATAATTATCGTACATTCCAAAACAATCTAACAGAATCTGAACACTACGTAACAGAAAAACCAAAAGCTGGTGGTTATGACAACCTGTGAGGATGTCGCTGAAGATTAAACAAGCAGTACAACTGAATTATTAGTCAACCTAACTTGATAAGAACCTAGGGAGAAACACATCATAAAAACTAGCTGTTGTTGTTGCAGAAACCAAAGCAATATAAACAACTCATACTTCCAATGTGGTACTCAAGCCCCATACATTGCAATAGAAATCAAGCATCTCACCATGCTCCACAACCACAGTAGGGTTGCTATGCACTGACACTTGGAGTAGTCTCAGGCTAACACTACAATGCCAACATGAAAGCTAGCTGTTGTAATTGAAGAATCCAAGGCCCAGTAAACCCCACACTAGAATCTCATATTTCCAATGCGGGACTCAATCAAGTCCATAACCTTGCAATCGTATCCTAGCATAACTACTCAAACACACATAAATACGTTTTATAATCCTTATGATAGCACGTCGCGAAACAAATGTTGCTTATTGGTAAAACAGATGTTGCTTATTGGTAAAACAAATGATCCTGTTTTATGAATTCTCATTATCCTTTGTGTTAACCTTATTCCAATAGAAGACTTTATCAGTGAGGGTCCGCTAGTCTCATATATAGCATTCTACTAATAGACACAGAGACATATAGAGATAGATACACACACATAAACATTTATTTTTATATTATTCCAAACACATACATAAACATTTATTTTTATATTATTCCAAACACATACATAAACATTTATTTTTATATTATTCCAAACACATACATAAACATTTATTTTTATATTATTCCAAACATTAACATACATAAAATATATAATTTTTGTCATTTATATCATGAAATCATTTTCAGGATTTGAAAGAAGCAGTTCTCACTCTCAATATTTGAATATACATTTGGTTAATATTTAATAATGATTTTCAATTTTAATATTTTTTTAAGTTACAATAACATTTATGTTGGAGATCTCGTATCGACTAAAAATAAGGTTAAATAAATGAGGGCAAACCTCACCTTATTGAGTCAGTTTTGTGAGATTGAGTTAGGTTTAAACTCACTACTTTAATAGTTTATTTTGTTTTTTGAATTATATACATATATATATGCATAGATATATACTTTAAATGTATTTTAAGTATCGTATAGTATAATTTAAACATAAGACAAATTGCTGTATCAGATGTGTTGTATCCAATACTCGTGTTGTTCTGTGCATCATAGCTTGCAACAAAGCTTTACATCAGGAGTCAGAAAACAGATTAAAGTTGTTAACCATTATACATACCCACTGAAAAATCCCTCTTTAGCTTTTAGCACTTCACGTCCATACCGCACAGCTCGACGGAGTATACGTCTCAGAACATACTCACGGCCATCATTACCTTAAAAAATGGAAACCAGTCACTGACTAAATGTTTTACATCTAGTATTACAGATAATATAATAATCGAAAAGTCAAAAGGCCTAAATAGATTGGTTAAGGGAATTTATTTTTCTTAGTGCAGCTACCAACAGAGTTCAACCCTGTCTATGAAGAACAGGCCAGCCTCAAGGTATGAGAGGAGAAAGGCAAAACACTTGATGTCATTCAAAGCTGCCATTTTGTGCCTCACAATGAGAATGAAAATACCAGTTCTGTAATATCATACCAGGGCGAGACCCATCAGCAATGGCAAATGAAAGAGTTCTGATGTGATCTGCAACAACCCTGTATGCCATGTCAACTTTATCTACATCATCTGGTCCAACTTTACCAGAATATGGTCTGGCACCAGTTGCCTGTAAATGGACACAAGCAAAATTACATATCAAACGTTTCCAGTGACAAACATTAAATTAAATCAAAGTACTAAAAGAAAACAAAAAAACATTAACAAGTATAATCATTCACGTGGAAATTCAAAACACATGCAAAATCTTAAATGCAAATCCATAAAAGCATTCACGGATTTCAAAACAGCAGATGGAAAGGCATGCCATGACACATGGGAAATCTTATATGTAACTACATATATACATAGCTAATAATTCTGTAGGAACTATAAGTATTTAAAAACAGCAAGTAAAATTAACAATTTGCAAATGTAGATTATCTAATGTCAAAAAATATATTTATAGAAATAGATATTAGAAATTAAGGAGTTGTCCGATAGTATTAGATCACAAGGAAGCTTGAGGAATAAAGTTTGTTTATCTAAATGACCTAGATAGTGCTGACACAAGGTGCACGAACAGAAAAACAAGAAAAAGACACAATTTTAATGTGATTCAACTTATAGTGAATTATATGTTTACATTAATTGTACGGAAAGGCAGTAAAACCTTAAAAGAAACACTAAGAACAATGGGTATAAGCCACACAATCAAGAATAATCCTCGTCAACATTTAATTCCATGTTAGTTCAACAATTACATATTTAAACATTCCCATAGAACTTCTTTATGCAAACGGATAACTATGGGTCCAGTAGGTTAGGCAATGCTCTCTCCGCTTGATACCATGCACATACATTCTGCTATAAAAGTGATACGAGATACTATTTTACAAGAATTACCCGGTGAATACCATCAAACACAAGGAAATATAATAAACTTTAATGCCTTCACCAACATACCCTCTGAATAGCATCAAAGAATGGCAAGAACACATCAGTGTCATAATTGCTCATTTTTTTCTGTAGTATAGAGGTCAATCGTTCAAAACCCAATCCTGTATCAACGTGCTTTGCTGGAAGGGATTTAAGGGAGCCATCAGCCTCCCTATTGAACTGTCATCATGTAAGCAAATAGTTACATACAGATTCATGGTGATAGAATAAGACTGCATGCTAAAATGGATTCTAGTACCAACTTATCAAAGTACATAAATGAGGGGAGAAAAATTATTGGTAGTAAGGCACTCTATATATCATTTTAGTACCTGAATAAAGACAAGGTTCCATATCTCAATGCAAGTAGGATCATCGTTATTAACCAATGATGCAGCATCACGGTTACCAATTCTGTCAAAATGTACTTCAGTGCAAGGTCCGCAAGGACCAGTATCACCCATTTCCCAGAAATTGTCCTATCCAAATATACAGATTTAGTAAGATATGCAGACTCAGTTCAGAAAAATTACCGTACAGTACTAAACTAGATTTGCATGCACTGTGATTTTTGTGAACAAAGGTTGTATTCTAGGTTTTTTCTTGAAGGAAAGGTTAAATGGTCCCAGCACTCATTTGAGAAGCCTGGATAATCTTTTAATTGACAATATAATTTCTCAATTATTACTCACTGATAACTACCTGCAGTCATTGTTGCCCATTAAGTATGACAAATAATTTATCATCACATGATAAAAATAGAGCAACAAGCTGTAAGTGAAATAACATCCATCCTGTATTTTGCTCCAATACTAATATAAAATAATGCATACTGTTAAGTACAATATTAAATATATTTTAATTTAAGACGTAGTGAAAGCATACTTTACAGCCAAAAGGAAGCACACGTCCAGGAGGCAAAAACTTTAGCCATATATCTCTAGCCTCCAAATCAGGGGCAAGACCAGCCTTATCATCACCACCGAAGTATGTGGCATATAGGCAATCTGATGGTAACTTGTAAACCTGAAGCACAAAAAAGAAGTTAGCAAAAGTTATGCATTATATAAATTGAGAAGTCAAATGACCACCAACTTCCCGATTTAGCAATGTAGCGCAATACCATACAGACAAGTTAAGCACTCTAATTTAATTTTTTCATAGGATGTGGTCATAAATTTATCCAGAATTAGCAAGTAGTAGAGGCCATTCAATGTGATAGCCAATGTCAAGATTGCAGTTGGCAATTGAACACTAACAAAATCCCTAGTAATATTTAAGTGACAATATCATTCTTCCTCGGGAAAAAAATACTCAATGCATTAGTAGTGGGCATGGTGCAATTGATGGTGTGGAAGTTGGAAGTATTGGTGACAGTAATGAAAAAATTGCTATATGAAAGTGTAACTGGACACCAGAAGACCAACTTACCACATTACGAAAAGCACAATTTAAGCAAACACAAAAGCCCAATAACATAAACCAACCCATATGGCACAGGAGGGGCAGCTTAGTTAAATACCAGCTAGCTGCTAGTGATTAGATACCATTCTACTGGACAAAGCACTTGGCATAGTGATCTAACATAACAATATCATTGTTTACAACAAAGTGGCTCATAATTCAAAATGCAAAATACAAAACTCCAACCAATAAAGCATACTTGGGTCAGAAGCTCCCACGCCCAGCTGATGGCTTCTGTTTTAAAGTAATCCCCAAAGGACCAATTTCCCAACATCTCAAAGAAGGTGTGATGGTAGGTGTCCTTCCCTACATCATCAAGATCATTGTGTTTACCACCAGCTCGAATGCACTTCTGTGTGTTGCAAGCACGAGAGAGTTTACTCAAGGCAGTGTTGGGATCCGCAGTACCCAAAAAAATTGGCTTGAACTGGTTCATACCTATCATCGCATCACAAATAAACCTTAACACCATAAATTTTCCCCGAAAATCATATAACTTACTATTATCACCAACACGGAACATAAATATATCTATATATCTATATATCCATCAATAAATTAGAGCAATGAAACATGAATACTCTCCACTACAAACACCTCTTTATAACTTTCCCCCTCCCTCACCACTCTCACCATGAAAAATTTTAACAAATTAACACAGTGCATTCAGCATCACTTCATATTTCAAGTCAAAACCCTTACCGCCACCACGAACGTTTCCAATTTCAAATATAGCATGGCACAAGTTGACTTGAAGAAGAATTTAAAAAAATCAATACACAGAATCACTGATATCGAAACGTACCAGCGTTGGCGAAGAGAAGAGTGGGGTCATTGAAGGGGACGACGGGGCTGGACTTCCAGTTGACGTGATTCTTGCCTTCGAAGAAGTCCATGAAAGTGTCCCTCACGCGCTTCGCCGGCCACTCCACATCGTGAGTCTCAGCTCCGGGCATGGCTGCGACGGAAGACGACGGAGAATGAAGAGATCTGGCGGCGCGAAAGGGGATGGAGAGTGGAAGTTGCGGCGGCGGAAGAGGGTTACAGTTTCGAAAGGAAATGAGCAAAGCTCTTACACCGAATCCTCTATTCATTCACTCATCCGTTCGTGTCGTGGTTTTTTTAAGCTAACGATTTGGAACTGACGAATAAGTCCACTGCTCCAAATATTATGTAATAATTATATTTTTATGAAAAATATTATTGGGCCTTTTTGTTTGGTCATTTTTTCCGGCCGGCCACATTTTTTGGAGACGATAATATGATGCAAAATAAATTTATGTTTTTGAAAAAAAGTTAAAATAAATTCCAAAAAACATATTCTGATTTATATTTTGGAAAATGTTTTCCAGAACTTAGTTTTAGATATTTTTGGATTTTTATAAAATTGATGAAATGCAGTCAAAAGTGATACTGCAGCAAGTTTTTGCCGTGAAAATTTTTGGAGTTTAATTAACTCTGACTGCAAAAATATTCCAAATCAGTGTGGAGATAAATTGCATTTAATATATAATTAACCCTGATTGTAACTTTAAAATTTAAATGGGAGAAATTGCAGCAAGTAACATACTTACATATTTAAAAAATAAATAATATATATATATATATATATATATATATATTCTATTTATATTTTTAATAAATCACATTCATGTCTCAATAAACATTTGCTTTTTTTTATTTTTTAATAATAAATTATATAAATCTCTTCTGTATTTTAATAGAATGATATTTTTCGTTTATTTGTATAAAAATATTATATTGAATAAGATAAAAAAAAAAAAACAATGTTTTTTATGTAAAAGATATAAAATAAAATGCTTCCCATTTGCATGGTTCACCCTCTAAGGAACCTGCGTGACTCAACTTGGTAATACAGTGTAACATAGTAATTTCGTATGAATGGTTAATATTCAGTTTTTCAGGAAAAAAAAAAAAAAAAACAGTGGAACTTATAACAGATGGGATGTGAAAAAAAATTGATTATGTAAATATATGTCTTAATGGTTTGTTAAATCTCATTTAAAACACTTATTTCACTTTTTCATTGTAAATATTTTCTACCCTAACTATACATGTTCGTGTATGGTTGGATTATCTTATAAAGCCACTTATTCCTTCAGTTCGTGTATTTGAGAATCTCGACTCTTTTGTTTTTGTCTCGAAATAAAAGAAGTATTCTAATGTGAAGTCAATATTTTTGCTATAACAAGCTTCACGAACTAATTACATAGATGACTTTTCTAAATAAAAAAACCTAACTTATCTTAAAATACTCATCTATCTATACTAATTTTTATAAATCTATATCTGGATAAAAAAGCTTAATTATCTTTTAAGATTTGATTTCATAACTTTTCAAACGTATTGTCGTGTGCTAATTATGTTTAATTAATTATCTTTAAGATATGTTTCTCTTAGTATCTTTAGTTATTATTTTCCCAACTATCTCGATCCATGTTATACAACATTTATTATATCAATGAAAAATAAACACCAAAGTCACTAACCGCTTTATTTTAATTACATCAAAAGTTTATATAACTAAATTCACTTTATTTTAGATACATAGTTTATATTCAATTTATACATATATGGTAACAAGGTCAGTTTAAACCGTTATAACTTAATATTAACTTTTAGTTAATAGTATTTATTCTGATTATAAAAGTTACAACTCCAATGTCTAAATATACATATCTGTCTCTCAATAATAATTATATGACTTTAACAGATAGACCAATCAAATATTATCTTATGTCAGAAAGAATAATCTATCTATATAGTATATTATATATTTTGGGATTGATCATCTATAATTCGGTCATAATTCACTTGCCTATGAAATACCTACACTAAAGTCACATGAGAACATAACTTAAAAAAATGTGAATTCATATTATCAAACATTTTGAAATTTATTAATGAGCCACGAAATCTTGTCAAAAAGTAAGATTTTTTTCTCTTTTGCATATGAAAAAAAAAAAGTCAATAAAAAATATTAGTTTTATAAAACACGCATAAAAAACATCTCAACACAACCCTGTTTCATATAAGCTCAAGTGAATTATTTAAATTTCATAATCAAATTTTCTTACTATTTTATTTGTCAGGTCACTTCAATATAGTCTTATATTATTAAAATAGAATTGTCATACAATTATCCATATAAGAGTTAGTTATTAATGTATAATTTTCTAAAGAAAAATAAAAAACGTTAAATAGTGTATAATATTCTTTTTAATTGTGATATTTTTCTTACAAACTCATAGTTTGTATATATAATTGTACCTCATGATAATTTTGATATTACTCCTCAACTTATAACATAATATATATTTAGTATGAGATTCACTTTTTTATTCCAACAAAATATAAAGTTTTTGAATATTAAAGTCAGTACACTGATATTAGACTAATAATTTAAATGATTGGATTTTGGCATCTATTTTTATTTTTATTTTAGTTTTCTGTATTGTATTTGTAGGAATTGAATTGTTATATTGTCAGTTAATTGATTTGGAACAAAATAACTTTTGACAATTTATTAATATTAGTGATTATCTGGTGAACTCACATGTTATACCGTGTTATGGCTGAATATATGTCGATCAAGACCGCTCACCATTCGATCTTAACCTTATATAACTTTATCCTGATTGTAAAAGTTTATTAAATATTATGTATTACATTTTTTAATGACAAAATTTTGACTCTCAATCACAATTTCAGTGTATGTAAAATTAAGTTATAAGGTGATTTGATTATTTTAACATTGATCAATCAAAGTCTAAAAAAATATAATAAACTGATTATGAGTAGAGAATTATCATAAGATATGATATAATAATTTGACTAGTAAAAATTTGAAACTATAATTATGTTATTAAAATAAAATAAAATAATCTCTAATTTTTCATTATTTGATTCGTGTTGAGTGGTTTTTTAGTACTTAATAGTTTCTCAAAATTTTTTTTCGAAAAATATCTTTAATCAATCATAATTTTCTACAAATAAAAAAATAACATAAAATTAAAAGAGACACAACTTAATAAATAAGAATGACTTTAGTCTCTAATCCGTCCTTACTAAAACAATAACTATTTAAAACTAAATTTATTTAAAACTTTTTTTTTCACTTTTGAAACAAGAACTTTACTTTAGTAAAAGAAAAAAAAAACGAATATAAAATTTAAAAATAATTTAATTGATGTGATATAATAAAATAAAATTATTAAAGAAACACAAATAAAATTCTGAATCATTTAAAATAAATAAAGAGCACAAAAAAAATCAAGAAGACACAACACGTGCCAAGAGGCACGATTTTAAAATAATAGTGAAAAGACTTCATATAAAAAAATAAAAAAAGTTAATAAACTTAAAAACACACTACCAGACACTATTTAACAAATAATATAAAAAAATAAAAAAAATCTAGAAAACATTCCACCAAATACGGTTTTATTAAAAAAAAATAAAAGCATATTAAAAAAAATACTATTTTTAAAACTGTGCAAGACTTATCCATGTGCTTAAATTGAAACAAAAATTTCTGAGTGTGAGAAGCTAAACTATTAGCATAGAAAGGTAGATAAGAAAACAATCAGTATACTATTATCATTTGTCCGAATTGAACATGGATCCTATCCGAGATAACCCGACCCGTTTCACAAAGAGTGAATTGAGCATGGATCGGATCCGAGTTAGCCCGACCCGTTCCACAAGAGTACTCACCGGTGTGTAGAGTGCGAGCTGAGACACTGGTGGATGTGACTGCGCTGATACTCACTCAACTGAACGGTGCACACGGCAGCTTCAACGGAGAGAAAGAGAATGAAGCTGCGCTTGTTGACGGTGTTTGTGATAGCAATAGCATCGTTATCCACAATTCCTCAATATGCATGCTCGTCATCTTCCCAATTCCAATGGCAGATCCTCACCAAACACAATTTCTCTTCACAGATCCGTCTCCATAACCACCTCCTCCTCCTCGTCGCGCTTCCCTGTACTTCACTCTACTCATCCACACTCTTTATTCGGCGACACTTGTTGCGTTGCGTTCTTCTGCTCCTAACGTGTTTGATGAATTGATTTCGATTTTGAACCGCAGGGTCCGGCGAGGCTCGATCTCTCATGAACGACGTTTCGCTGGCAGTTTCGGCTAAGCCTAAAGAGTTCGCCTCTCTCAAACTCATGCGCATGCATAGAAACACCGAGAAGGTTCTGGCGGATTCCATAGGTGCTACCGATGAGATAACACTCGTTTATTTCCATTATTCGGTGTCTTATAAGTATCGTGGAAGATTGAGAGCTCAGAATATTCTGTTCTCGTTGCATCCTTATATATCCCTTGCGCCTGAGGAGGTTCCTCTCACGGCTCTCAATTCTCCTCTGGATTTAAGATTATTCCTCGATTCCACTGACAAAGCCATTGTTCTCGTTGATTTTTGTGGTTGGACGCCCAAGTTGCTCGCCAAAAGTACCAAAGATAACGGAACGCAAAATAGTTTCACCGTGCTTGGTTAGTTTTAACGAATTTGACTTAACATTTGTGTTTCTCAGAAATAATGTCTGTGACATTGATAATTGAAGTTAGGGAGGACGAAACAATAAGTGTTTTTTGAATGGTTATTCTATCAGAATTAGAGTTTCATTTTGGTAACAGGTGCGCGTTAAAGAAATGATGTAGATTACTAGGATGAAATTTAAATTGGAGAGCGGACATATATGTTTTCCATTATTAGTATGGGAATGGATTTCTTGCATTTGCACATTTGTCAACTGGCACCGTTAGATGAAGATTGAATAATCTATATTTTTATATGCGTATTTCAAGTCAAACAACTAAAATCATATGGTTATATTTTATCTATATTTTATGAGTTGTGTGATACTTATCCAATGGTTTCTATTGTCTGAATGTATGGATTCCCTGATTATTCCTTGACTTCAGGGAATCTGGATCTGTATAATTACAGTGTTTCCCTTTTAGTAAGTATATTTATGGTACTTGGAATGTCTTAATGGTTGGGTACTCAGCAGAAGGTGAGTCACTGTCTTTGTGGGCGTTTTCCTTGCAGGGAATCACCATGGAATTGGTCTTAGAAGAGGGAATGGTGGAATGCCTGTGTCAAGGGGGAAGACTAACAAGAAGGTGGCTGGTATTATTTAAGTGCTTGTCAATTAAAAAACCTTGAGGTTAACAAGTAAATTCTTCATTTCATTATTTTCTGTTTCTTTTTCCAAATCATCAGATGAGGACACATGCAAGGCTGAACTTGGTGTTGATAAAGGGTTTTGTGAAGCTCCTTGGCCGGAGGAGTTTACCTTGTTAAATTATGGTCTTTTGGAGGGCTCCAAGGATAGGAATCATGACGTAGTACATTCTTGTTCATCATCTGAAGAATTTGAGCGGTTTCATTCTTTTTACTTGAAATTCATGACTGTTGTGAGAGAATTCTTCTTGCCTCCGGAGCGAAACAGATTTGGCCTGGTTTCAAATAGGTCAATGCTTTCGTCCCTAGGTGTTGGTGATTATGGTCCATGGTTTGCGGTTCAGTACCAAGCTGGATGTTCAAGTTGTTCAAATATTCTTAAAGAAGAGAATGACTTAAACTATGTTTTGCAGATGAATAATTATAGTGTTAAAGAGGTGAATAAAACCTTTCTATCTTTTGTTCCATACTATGAAGTATATGCCATAATTTATATTCCACTGTTCCTGTATCCTATGTCTAGTTATTGTCGTGGACTAGTTTATTTAACTAATGATGAAGATGCACTACCAAAACGCAAGCGTCCATCCTTCTTTCAATTGATAAATTCATGTTTGGAACTTACCCTGTTTTGTTTGTATTTAGCTGGAAGGTAATGGACATGATCAAGAGCCCATTCTACCAGCAAATAAGCCATCTGTACTCCTATTTGTTGATAGATCATCTGAATCCTCAGAAACAAGGGGAAAAAGTAAGGAAGCTCTTGAAGCTTTTAGAGAATTGGCACAACACCATCATAGTGCGAATCAAGCAGGTAGAAAGAATAATGACAGTCATGATAAATATTATCATGGTTTGAAGAGTACATCTGAACATCCTAGGTTAAAGCTGTCTATGCCAGCTCAGAAGATTAAACTACAAGAGAAGATTTCTTCGATCATGATTATAAATGAGGGTAAGCAAGTTAGTTTAGACAATGTACCTTCTGATCTTCAAGGGAGTTCTTTGAATGAAATATTGGCCTATCTCCTCCAGCGAAAGAATGATAAAAAACTAAGCTCCCTAGCAAAGGATTTGGGCTTCCAACTTTTATCTGATGATATGGATATCAGGTTACCTAGTACACAACAACCATATTCAGAAGTTCAGTCAAATCAAATTCCAACAGAAACCTCTGAACAAGGCCATGCAGATACTGTGATGCTGGATGGAGAGCCATATAGATCTGCTGGAGAGGTTAAGGGAAATCCCAAATCGACTGAGCTATCTTCTCAGCATGATGAAGTGAATAGACCTTCTATCATCACAAATGAAGAGAAAAAATCTGTGCAGCCCGGGGAATCTGTTGCAGATTATGAACTCTCTACTGCTGAATTTGTGAGATCAGAAACTGATGATTCTTCAGGTGGAGACTATTATGAGGAAAAACTGACTCACGTTCTTGGTTTTAATGGTTCATTTTTCTATTCTGATGGTAATTATCAGTTACTTGAAAGACTCACGGGTGGTTTTGGAGTTCCATCTTTGGTTATAGTTGATCCCATTCAGCAGCAACATTATGTTTACCCTGGTGAGAAAAGTTTCAACTTTTCTTCACTACATGATTTTCTTTCTGAGTTTCTTAATGGAACCCTTCATCCATATCAGCGGTCAGAATATGTACTTCGAGGTCAAAAGAGGCCCATCCATCCTCCATTTGTTAATTTGGATTTTCACGAGATAGATTCTATACCTCAAATCACGGCTCATAGTTTCTCTGAACTTGCTATTGGTTTTAATCTTTCTAACAAAGAAGATACTTCCAATGCATGGAATAAAGATGTCTTGATCTTGTTCAGCAATAACTGGTGTTCATTTTGCCAGAGAATGGAAATGGTTGTTCGTGAAGTATATCGGGCCATCAAGGGCTATGTGGATATGTTAAACAGGGGAACTCAGAACATGGAAGGTATTTCTAATCATGGTAAGACTGTGTGTGTTTCTGTTTATCTCTTCACTCTACCACCATATATTTCATTCAGATAAAGATGCTTGCTTAGGGTCTTTGTTTTCAGCAAGTTTTGTCGTGTCTCGGTTTCATGATAAAATGTGAGAAGCTTGTTGGTTAACTTATAGTAAACTGGTCAGTAGCTTTTATACTAGCAATTAGCTGGTCTTGTATCTGTCGTACATGTTATTGCCACCAACTGCTTGACACTATTGACTTGTGTGTTACTCAACCACAGAACTTTTACCTTTTCACTTTAAATTTGTAACCGATTTTGACTCTGCACCTCTGATCTTAGCATGAATCCCAATGGCTTTTATCCTGTTTTGTTTTGTGGACTTGATTTATATTGGATGATGTTATTTAAATTGGGTTGTGGTGGCTGATCAAATTGTAGACATAATCGCTAAAAGTTTGACAATTGATCATTACATGGCAGAAAATTTGGATCACGTCATGATGAAGCTTCCGGTGATCTACTTATTAGATTGTACTTTGAATGACTGTGATTTAATACTGAAGTCGTTAGATCAGGTACTTGTGAAACTATACTTTTGGTCCGCATCTCGTTTTTATGATTCGATCAAATGCATAATTTATCCCCTCTGTGTAGCAAATTCCAACTGGACCTTACACACGAAAACTTATTAAATTGGTTCATACACATGCAAAAGGCTACAAATTTGGTTCCTGCCACCTTTAGGCCTCTTTTGCATTCTTAACATGCTCCCTATACAAGTAGCTTATTTTAATTCCGGTCCTTTATTAGAATAAATTGTCTTAAATAAAATTTATTGTAAAGGTGTTGTGTGCTTTGTGCTGTACCTAGTTCCTAGATATATCTTTTCATATTCTCTTCTCTTCCCATCTCATACATTGTCCCTCAGGTATCCAAAGTTATTATAAGTATGAGATCCTGAAAAAGGGAAATTCACTCTCAAATTCATTATAATTCCATCGTATTTTTCTCAAGTTGGTATTAGAGTACGTTGATCCCGCTTTGAAAGTCTAACTGATCTTATGCATTTTGAAATACCATAAAGGAAATCTAGTAAGCAGTGTCGGCAGGCTAATTTTCATTCAGTGGAATATTTGGAACACCGATGAAAGGAATTCGTACTCAACCTGAACTAGTTTCTGCCAATCCTTTTTGCCTTGGACCTCTATAAGCATTAAAAGACATCAATGCCTTTTTTGAAAAGTTTTTTCCACTGTTGCTCATTTGAGGCAGAAGCATGTATAAATTGGAATTATAAATTTTGAGATGGGATTAATTAAGTTGCATTGCATGTACTAAAGGCTTGTTCCATTGTGTTATTTTTTTAGTGGATACCATGAAGAAATTGATGAATCTTAGCTACGGTTTATTTGAAATAACATTGTATTTAAATAATTAACTGTATGGCCTGCCAATTTGAAGTTTTATACTCTTGAAAGTATTGGACTTAAAGTTGTTTGTTGTACTTTTAATATGCAGAGGGAAGTTTATCCTGCTCTAATTTTATTTCCAGCACAAAAGAAGAAACCTCTTCTTTATGAAGGAGACATGGCTGTAATTGATGTTATGAAATTTGTGGCTGAGCATGGAAGTAACTTTCATAAACTAATCAGAGACAAAGGTAAACATTCATTTGTGATATGATATTTTTGTATTTATAATTTATCAAATAGCATATGAATCTGTTACTTTTGGCGTCAAACTTTGACCGGATACTGATGATCATTGATTCATCACCGCATCTTCATTTTCTATCCATTTTGGTTCCTAGTATCTACTTAGACTTGACAGCGGAGTGATAGACTTGTAGCCAGTCTATCTTCTTTCAACTTTTGCTTCTAATAGTTCCCTGTTTTCTATTACTTGACATTTACTGTGGTAGTCTAAATTTATTCTTGACTTTGTTTCATGGTTCCAGTGGCAGTTCTTTGGCTATCTGACAGAGCAGGCAAAAATCAAAACTTACATGATGCTTTGCTAACTGATCTCAACCCAGAACCACTTCAATCACACAGCAAATATCATGGAGCCCCAGGTCATGACCGAACGCTAGACCATGTGGTCAGACCTAGCTCAATGAGTTCACCCGTATCAAATGGACTGCATGAAGCATTGCCTCATGTGGTGATTGGTTCAGTTCTAATTGCCACAGGAAAGCTTTTGGGGGTTCATCCGTTTGATGGATCAAAGATTCTAATTGTTGCAGCCAATGAGGTAACTGGATTTCAAGGTCTTATCCTCAACAAACATATAGAATGGAGTCTTCTGCCTAAATTGGAAGAAGAATTTGAAAAATTGAAAGAGGCTCCTCTCTCCCTGGGGGGTCCAGTAATGAAAGCTGGAATGCCACTTTTATCCTTAACTAGAACAGTTTCCGGAAATCATTTACCTGAAATCCTGCCTGGAATTTTCTTACTTGATCAAGTAACGACAATTCGTAAAATTGAGGAGCTGAAGTCAGCAAATCAACCAGTTCGGGATTACTGGTTTTTCTTGGGATATTCAAGTTGGGGATGGAAACAGTTATATGATGAGATGGCAGAAGGAGCTTGGAACTTGAGTGAGGATGCAACGAGACATTTAAATTGGCCGTGATTACCATTTACCGACCATCCTTACTGTACCAATAACATTTCTGATGGCCTTGTTAATTATAGAATTAATTTACAATGCATATATTGTAGAAAATAACATCCACATCCGTGATTCGTTAGAAGTAGTCTTGGAGGCGCGCAGAAATAGGAAATGTATGCTTGGGTAAGTCATCCAAAGTTTTGATTATTTTAATGGTTAATTTTTCTATCAAAGTTCCATTTTACCCGTTACGAGAACAAAGACTATAAAGAAACCACTGATTTTCTTTCAATCAATTTACAAAAATATTTTCAAGCAGGAATACTGATTTCCAAATACATTTCAAGTATACATTAAATATAAAGTTAATTTCTAAAATCAAATTAAGCGATTTCTATATTTCAATGATTTCAAAACGATAAAGCAAGGTGAAAATCAAAATGAAAATTCCCTTCAAGAATGAAATGATAAAAGCAAGATTCGTCAGAAAAGTCTATCGTGTCCCCTAGAAAACTACATCTGCAATTTTGCACACGATGCATAAACACCAGTCACACGTGAAGATAAGGTTACGCCATTATCCAAACGTCAAATATCTCATCATGTCTTAGATTAGACTCCAGAGAGTTATGGCAAATGCAAGAAATTTGGTATCGCCACGGAGCTCCAATCCAATATTCAATCCCTACCACTCCATAGATAATAAGCTCAACACCTTCAGGTTGCTCTCTCGGATTCACTCTTACAATAATGCCACTATCACTGTCACTGCTTCTTCCAAAAGAAAGGATGACTTCAACTCTCCTTTGGTAACTTCCTATATATCATATATATTCCCCCTTTTTAATTCCTTTATTTCTCTAATTTCTTCCAAAACTGAAGTTTAATAAATTAAACACATATATAGTAAATTTTGTAATACTATTAGTGTCTTTATATCTATCTATCTATATATGTATGTATGCATGTATATATACATGAGGAACATGGGAGGTTTTACTCCTTAAATGGTAGTATTATTTACTTGATGTGGCAAAACGTAGATTGGGAAGAACACGAGCAGGGGTTCTCGCCGTTTGATCACGATATCACCAGGTGATGGCAGATATCACGGGGATTGGACAAGTGATTATCTCGTCTCTTTGCACGACCTAGACTTACAGGATTTGATTGAAGATGATGTCAACTCACACAAGAATGCACAAGTTTTCATCAATCTCTCCGTCCAAAAGGTGCTTCTAAACATTTCACTCTCAGGTTTCAGTGTTTTTTTTTCAACTAAATTGTGATTGAAACCGACTACTGTACCAAAATGTGTCCGTTCATTTTTAATATCGTTTTTAAACATGATTTCACGTTTTTGTGTTAATCACACCATCTCGAATTGTTTTGGTATCTTCGTTGGTGAGTAGAATCAATAGACTCAGATTTTGAAGTTGGTTATTTAATTGTAACGAGTTGTTGTACATGGTAATGGCAGCATGCTAGCTTTGGTTTATCCGTGGATGGAAGAGTCACCACATCCTTCACTAGAAAGTGCAGCAACTGTTCCACTCCCTATTGCCGACAGGTATTTCCTTCCATCACTAGTATGTATTAATCAATTTATTGGTTTGAGATTTGTCACATGCCATTCAATTACTATGAATTGATGTTTATTGACTGTTATACCTCTGAAAATGCTAATTCATCACCAATAGTGTTAAAGTATAATTTTCCTTTTCCTTTGATCTTTACTTACCCTCTTTCGTTTTTTTGATTAGTTTCCTCTTATATTAAGTGGATATTTTAGTGGTTGAAGTGTGAGAGAATTTTGACCATAGTAAAACAACTATTCAATAAATAGCTCAGACGTAGTCTCGCGTTCCTTTTTTTCTACCCAAAAAGCCTCAGGTTTCTTTACCAATGTGTCTGAGTTTGGGGACAATTAAGTGCATAAATATATCATGCACCTACGAAATTCTTGGAATGAAAATGTGTTATTTGCATGCATAATGTTGTTGCAATTGATGTCTTGAAGATATATCATCTACATTGTCAAATACTGATTATTTATTGACTTATGCTGTTAAACATATTCTATGGTTCCATGGTTGACTCTGCCTTTACTAATGGTTACAGATTGATGCAAAATTTAACGTATGGGTTCTTATAGCGCCTAAAGATGAACGCGACCTACCACTACTTGAAATTGGAGCTGACCCTAATGTAAATACCCTCTTAAACCCAAATGATTTCATTCCTTCGTATCTTTTCTTTTTCGGAGTTGCTCTAAATTAATATCAATTTGAAAAAGTTCACCCGTGCAATTCTAACGGGCAAATTCTTTGTAATTTTTGGTACTATTTCAAAAGGCTCGTGTCCTGTGTCTTTCCCTTTTTCTGATTTGGAGGAGTTTTTCCGTAAGGATTTATATAAAAAAAAAAAAAAGAAAGTAAAATTCACATATGTTTTAAAAAATTTTAATTTAGTTTATAAAAAATAATTTTATTTCTTTATTCATATTAAGTTCTAGTACACAAGCTCATCCAAACCATTCTTAAATTATTTTAAAGTTTTTCAAACTTCCAAGGAATAGAGAAGCTCTTAGAAACACTTGTATATTTAAAGAGACTCCTAGCACATATCCGAAAACTGTTAATCTTAGGAGATTTACACATATCACAATAACTAGTCTCTTTAAATAGTATCAACTTACATCTCAGATTGATTCGTGATCTTTGAGTTAGATATTCAAACTTGTAACAACCATCTTAAGTACAACTATTTTATTAGAATTTAGCAATCCAAGTAATATATATATTGGATTTTGGTCTTCTAAATTGAAAAGGTAATATATATTATATTCACTTTTGATGTAAAGTGAGTTAAGTCTATCAGGTACTTTAATACAAATTAAGGGTTAATATACTCATTTTATAACTTTAAATAATTCCCCACCATAGCCATAAAAGGGAGGGCGGTTAGATGAGGCCGGAGATTGTAGATAATTGCAACTACCGTAGCAACAGAAATATAAGGTCAGTTCTAAATGTTAAAATTTGAGGCTAATATGTGTTCCCTCGGTACCAGATATTTTCTATGTAAATTAAATTTTAGAACTGGTCTTAAAGCAATATTTCGATGGTTATAGCTCTTTACTTCCATATTTTAAGGAGTGGCAATACCTACAATTTTTTAGCCACGAGATGATTTCAAAGCATAACATGTTCAATACTGTTGCCAAAATAATTAAGAGTGTACACTAACACAGCTATTCATTTAATACAGGTGATATATGTTAGACCTGGACACGAAGTTGATCTGGATTCTCTCATACAAGATGCCATCCGGCTAAACGCAGCAGTAAAAGTATATTTAGCACTATTGCATATCATGTTCTTGCGAGTTGGATTTTAATTTTTTTTATATTTATTTGCTACTTTGCAGGACTCTTGCTCGGAATTATGCGAGAAAGCTGAGGGTACAATACAATGTAAGCCTTTTTTAAATTATTTGAAATTATTCATTACTCTTTCAATCTTTTGTAATACAAGGAATAGAACCACAAGCAACCTTGAAAAAAAGAATCTAAGATATGCATTAATGATCTTTAATTTTTTTTTCAGATATAACTGGACAAAGTCAGGCTTCGGTTGATAAAAGGTGGTCTAGACTATTGGCACTAAAGAAAACAAATTTATGACTTATATCATAAACTAATAACTTTAATGTATACAAAATCGTCAGTTTGCAAATAGATGTTGTATGTATACTGTATTGATGAATAATGTCATCCTTTGCGAGAGGCATACCAATACTTATGAATGTTTTGACAATATATTTTACTTAGTCCTGCATGTGTATACTTCTGCAGACATTGGATAATATATTGAATGAAAAAAAAAAAAAAAAAAGCGTTTGACGATTCTTCTAGGTTTGGCCATGAATTTTAGTCCCTCTCAAGTTGTTTAAAGTGCAGGATTTAAAAAAAAGAGACAAAATTTAACACCGTGTTTGAATAAGTGAGTTGGTATAGCTAATCTAAAACAAATATCAATGCGTTCTATTTCCAAATAAAACTTGAAAAATGACAATTCCATATTTCTGCCCCAGGAAATTTACGCAATTAAAGGCTGTATTCAATCGTCAGTATTCTTACCAAAAATTGGTAATGATTTAATTTCAACTGTCATCCGTACTGATTAGGAGACGAGCTTTTAACGAACAAGATCCACATGGAAGAATCACTGATCCTGCTAAAGTATCAACATTGAGTATAGATATCCCACTTCCCTCCCTCAATAAGGAATATCCCATTTTCTTCAATTCCAATGAGTCTACAGAGAAGTAATCACCACATCGGCATTGATAGAACAATTCCAATGCTTCTCCACCATCTTCAACCATCATATCCTCTAAACTCAAATCTTCTGCAACTTCGGCAGCCAATAAATCCTGCCTTGTCCTTCGCAGCTCCTTATCATAAAACGAGCGGGAGCTTGAATCACTCAGAATTTCCCATGCCTTCTGTACTTTGAGAAATCTCTCTCCATCTATTTGATTACTGCTGGATGTCTCTGACGTCTTCAATAGCTTATCAGGATGTATGCTAAGTACAGCACTACGGTAACTAGCACGAATTTCTTCATAATTTGCATCTTCTTTGACATTCAGAACCTCATAATGGGTTTCCTGAATGGCATTCTTGTCCAGAATCATTTTTTGATGTTGCCTGAGCTCAAGCCACTGACAGTGAAAGGTGGTCTGCGTTCAACAGATAAACATCAGAAACAAGCAAATAATCACAGTAATATCACAAAAAAGTACAAATCTAATTAAATACAATACTTATAGTCTTAAATCATACATATATCACAAACTCTCTTGCTTGGAACCAATTAATGGAATCCAATTGAATCAGTGCCTGGAGTGTATTTTAAACCAGCGTTATTTCAAACTCTATTGTAGTTTCTTAAAACATAGTATGCTCTAATTTGCACAAAATTCTTATGGTGTACTTATTATAGGAGAAGAAATTTTTTTAAAAAATGCATTGAACTTTTTCTACAAGCTAAAATCAATTCGGGAGAAGTTATACATGCCTGCACAACATCCTCACACCATCCTGCAATAAGGAAATCTTATATTGCAAGTTATATATGTCCACTGCTTTCTTTGTCCATGGCTTCCTCAGTAATGCAGTTGAGGAAGATAATTAGGATCAGAGGAAAGTTTAATGGATGTAGAAGTATGAACAGGGACAGAATGTGGAGTACTTGACGCAAATGACAATTTAATAACATCCTGTGCAACAGAATCCGATATTTTCTGCAATAAGCAATATAAGTAGGAGGAAACAATCATTGTTGAGATTTTTTTTCCCGTCAGGTTATTGGTGTATCAATGACATGAAGACATTGATTACCATACACCACATAATATCCATGATTTATTTTGGGTTCAGAGTGTAGGTGCTGAAGCACGCACCTTATGCGTAGATACGTTATGTTAGTACCATCACAGTCTTACTTTTACTGGCTAAAGAGTGTTAAAAAAATAAATAATGTTACCCTACTTATCATTTTTAATTGTAATGGACATTATCCAACCTGAACCCAAGTCGTTCTGAGAAACCAGAAAAAATAAACTCAGCAGTCTCAATAAAAATTTACATTTCTACCGTTTGAGAGCCTCAAAATAATCCAAAATGTGGAGAAAGCAAAATCAATGACCGAGCTCAAACTATATCCCAATCACAAAATACAAAGTCCAGAAGCAAAAAAAAAAAAAAAAAAAAAAAAAAAAAAAAAAAAAAAAAAAAAAAAAAAAAAAAAAAATAAAAAAAAAAAAAAAAAAAAACAAAAAAACAAACAAAAAAAAAAAAAAAAAAAAAAAA
>Ga0099825_1000695_pt1 | contig 38114 bp, 20 predicted proteins | sample SiratroredBW_FD_76838 | JGI IMG/M metagenome (GOLD analysis project Ga0099825, IMG submission 76838) | Root nodule microbial communities of legume samples collected from California, USA - Siratro red BW | ecosystem: Host-associated > Plants > Roots > Nodule | place: USA: California | collected...
CTTTTAATTCACTTATATATATATATATATATATATATATATATATATATATATATATATATATATATATATTTAAATATTTTTTTTTTTTTTTTTTCATTTTCTCCTCATGACATCGAGATGATATTCACGAATGACACAAATATATTAGTGTCATTGTTTAGACTTAATGTTTAAAAAGTTTTACATCTACAAGTTTTATGATGTCACTATTTCTATGGTTACTTTAACTAAATTTGACCAATTCATGCACTTAGGTATTATTTCATTTCCAATAAAATTATGAAATCTAACATTTCTCAAAAGTCGTATGTTGCTAGTAATTGTGGAAGTTGTTCAATGTCTTCTTAAGTATTAATTCCGAATATAATACGCACACTTACAAATTTATTTGAGCACTCAATTATAGTGATTTCACCAATCTAACATATAGTTGTCTAAGTTATCAATATCTGAGTCATATATTACTATACAAAGAGTAATAATGCATTTTAGTGATAGACCTTTTTTATAAGTTGTATCCACCCTCGTTTGAAAGTACTCCCCATAATCGTGAATGACCCAGAAAACTCAAAGGAACACTTGCCTTAACATTTAAACAATTCTTCAAAATCTCCTTATATACAAAAATTTTAAAGAAGTATTCATTCAATAAACCATCGTTTTATTTTATATAATTTTATTTTTATCTATTATTTTTATCGTTATTCCTCAAATATCAACATGATAATTTGCTTATCGCTTTGATTCTCAAATTAATCATTTATACTTTAATTTATAACTAAAGAACTATTTCTTAGACAATGCAAGTAGCATATTTCATTGACATTTTCAAAATTATTTTCGTTATATATTACTTAATGATTTCAATTGATATTAGTAAGAATTATTTTTAGTTAATGTGGAGATTATTTTTCTTATAAATGTTGGACGGAGTTATTTAAGAATTTTTTTTATAAATGTCAATAAATTACTTTTCGGATTTTTGGATTAATGTAAGGTTTTTTCTTATATCCTTCATGATTATTTTTTTATTATTTTATAAGAATTGTTTTTCATCCACGTAGCTAATGTTATTATTGGTTCAAAGTTGGTGAAAGATTTTTTTATTTTATTTTAAATATTGACTAACATTTTTTTGGTAAACAACGATTAAGATTTTTTTTCCAATATTAATTAATGAAATTTTCATTCAACACAAAAAAAAAATGACTGGAAAACTCTAGCCAATTATGTTTAAAGAATAATTCACATTGATATTAGTAAGGAAAATCTATATCGACATGAGTTGAAATTTTTTTAGAAAACTTTGAGCGAAAAATAAATTCAGTAAATGTCAACTAAATCATTTATACTTTTGGATTTATTAGATTTTTTAATATTATTTTTTTATTAAGTAATAATTAAAATATTGTATCCAAAACAAATTTTAAATGGTCTTATTTAAACACGACATTAAAAATGAAATAATTTAACATAAAAATTTAACCTAATATATTTAAATTTCTTAAAAGATACAAACTTTCTTATCTAAATACATTTTTTAAGTTGTATTGATATCAATCGAAACACTCTTCCATATTTTGCAAATACTATCTAATATGTGAAATTTGGGGGTAAGTGTTTACAAAGTTGAAGTTTGATGCAACTTTTTTTTTATTTTACCTATACTACATATAATTATGCCCAAGAGATAATTAACTTATTATTTCAATTCTAAATTTATAACATGATTATTCTTCAGTACGTACAATTTGGAAACGACTAAAGATAAAAAAAAAAAAAAAAGTTTTTTTTAATGGCATTCTATATATTTGACTACTCTAACTCAAAAAGTTTTTTTTTTAATGTATTCTATATATTTTACTTTTATTTTAGCTGTAAAAAAAATTCATAGTTTCAATTTTTTTTACTATTATTATTTTCAAATTCAAATTTAAAAATTTTAAATTATTTTTATTGTTAAATTAGATTATACTAATTGAATGTTATTTTGTATTTTTAGATTAATTTGACTCATCAAAACAATATAATGAATAATCGATTATAGAAAATAATATTCAGGGCCTCTGTAAAATTTAAAATGCTAGTATATATATTTTGTATGTCACTAATTATAAAAGAAAAACAATTCATATGTATTAAGGAAGTTTCTTATTTTTACAAGCTTCTTTTATTTACTTAAATTAAGTGCTAATACTGCTCATAATACTATGATCATTATCGACTGGACAAGTTTTCTGATTAATAGTTAACAGAGATCAACGTGAATCGTTTCTACATCAAGCATAAATAATTTAGTTAATAATATTAAATTAACAAAATATTCCATTTGATATATAATAGTGTAGTTTGAGTGAGTCAGTACTGACCCAAAAATCAGTGTGTTAACACTATCATCCAAAAGCAGGTAAAGAACGCAGAAGATGCATCAAACACAAAACTACAATTCCCAAACGCCAAGGGCAAGTTTTAGATCGATACCACCACGTGCTATTCTACTAACTTTTTGATTCCAATGTACTATACATTTTTATACATGTCTTTATGCTTTTACTTCTATCTCACAAACATTCCATAAATAAACAAAAATGGATTCACAAAATCAGTTCTGCAATAATTTTTTTGAACATTTTAAAAGAAAAAATGAAAAATCGTCGACAGCAGGATTCGAACCTGCGCAGGCAAAGCCCAACAGATTTCGAGTCTGTCTCCTTAACCACTCGGACATATCGACGCTCTTAGTTTAAGGATAAAACATAAACTTGTTATTCTTTATCTTTATAGAAGATCACTTCTCGCTTTAACAGCAGCAAGTGCAACCTCCATGTTCAAAGTCAGCTTGAGAGGCCCACTGGTGGTCTACTAGGCCCAAGCCCATACAATCAAATAGAAACGGGCTAATTGTTGCAACCTTCAGTAGAACCTTGGCCCATATTTGATATTTCAAATTGGGCTTAGAATTTGAGTTAGCCTTCATGACGGTAATGAAAATGTTTTGATGTTTCAGTACCAAAATACAGTAATTATTCAGTGGTCACCATGAGTTAACAACTCATTTTGAAATTTACGTTATCTAAAATAACGAGATTTGAAATGGAAAAGGAAAAAAAATGTATTCATCGTTAATCTATAAAGAGTTAAGTTAATAAGATACTTTAATTCAAATAAATGAAAAAGAGATTGGGGTTGTTTTGCTTCCTTTTTCATTCGTTTTACTAGACAACTGGTTGAAGTTACATTATGTACTTTAACTTAAATTAGTATTGGATATTTCTTTAACCACAATAGTATTATTTTACAAGAGTGCTTCCTTTTTTTTTTTTTAACAGCGACAAGAGTGCTTCCTAATTGTCTGAATTAGTTACACTAATGTAATGGTTCGGGATTATGACATTTTAAGCACAGTTTCATGCATCCCGTGATATTTTTTTTACTGTTTAGTGGGTTTTGTCTGTGTATTAATTAATTATAACAAACAAAGCTAATAATTAGCGCAGAGACCGGTGACAGCAAGTGCATTTCAATGACAATGTATTTTGTGCTGTAAAAAAATAACCATATATTTTATTAACGTGATGTTATATACAATAATATATTTACCATGAATAAAAAGTAAATATTTTTAAATATAAAATACGTCTAGTACTTAAAACAGAATGTTATAAAAGCATTAGTAGAAGAATGGTACAGGAGAATTTAAAACAAAATTAATTTTTATTAATTATCACTAACTTTAAATAATGGTTAATAAATTAAAAAAATATTAAAAATCTTTAACATTCAACGGTATTAATATATTTGCACGCTAAATTTTAAATTTTGATGTATTTCTCTATTGAATTTTTATATTTGCATAATTTTCATTAGATAAAATTGTTTCAAAGTAGAAAACAATGTAAAGCCATTAAAATTTTTGGAGAAATTTTTAAACCGCTCAACGTCGTTTATTTCATATTGAAATGCACATGCGATGATGTGCATAGTTAATTTCATATTCAAAACTAAATTTGCAGTAGTTAAGATGCACATAATGTTAGTTTTAAAAATATAAGAAAGTGGAACCATTTGAAGAATATGTCATTTAAAAACTATAAATATAAAGAAACAGGAGATAGATACACATGTTCTTCGGAGTGACAATTGGTCACTGTAGTATGAAATAAGAGATAATAAAAATTATACTTTAATGTCTATATAAGACAAAATATTCTCATTATAAACCTATTCTAACAATATAATAATTTGTATTAAAATATAATTAAAATAATAATATATTTTGTAATAAAGTGGGAGTAATTAAAGAGATAATGCATTCAGCAATTCTAAAATGCTCTGATCAACATGATTGCAACTTTTGAAAGTCTTTTCATCTTGGAAAGATTCCAAACATTTAACTTCCACTGAGAAATTGGGGTGTCACTGTAAATATAGAACTCATCTCTGCCCTTACTTCTGAGAAGCCTGTTTTCTTCATGGTTTTTCTTTTCTTCTGAAGTGCGCTTGGTTGGTGTCCAGAAAGAGACTTCTGATACAACTTCTGAAGTTATCTCTTGTTCATTGCAAAAAGCGATCCATGTATCTGGGGCACACAACTATAGTGGCCAGATTCTTTGCACCAAAAGAAACGGATTAGACTTCAAAAAAATATATAAAAAGTGATCCATATATATATCAATGCGTGTTTTTCCTTGTTCTAGTTTGGTTCTAATGTCATGTAACAGCACAGTTTTTAAATTGTTGACCCCGAAAATTCTCGTCCACCATACTATGCCTTATCGGCTCTTATGCCAGGGTTCAACGTGAGGGTTGTAGAAAACATTGAACAAAATTTCGTTAATAACGTGAGAGAATACTACATATATCATGCACATCGATCATATAATAAAAAAAAATATGAAAACATTAATCGCATGGGTCATTTTCATTTGAACATTGTTGAAGTTGCAGGTTGTAGCTTTGGGCAATTCCCTTAGGACCCTCACACTTGACACTGCAACGTGCGCTTGTTACATCACACAGTAACTGGTTTCGTGTCGGCTATTCATGATCTCCAACAGTTACAACATTAGTAATTTATATCATGCGTAAGAATTAAACACGTGTAAATAAATTTACAACAACTCATGAAAAATTACTCAAGCAGTTAAACTAATACGTAATTTAAAACCTTGTCAGTAACTGCAGAAACAACGTAACTTTGTGTAATTGGTTAAGGTGGGATTTTCAAACGAGTGAGTGGTAAACAGTACTGAACGTGCAATTCTATCAGTTGTGGCTTTCATTCTCTGATAATGACCTTTCCTTTTCACTTCTTTCTTTTCTCATTATAAACCCATAATCTTCTTTAGCAGCTCTGCATCCCAGCCTGGCCATTCAAATTACCTCTTCTACGATATATATGTTTTGATAATAAAATACTGGGAATTGAACATTCAGTTTACATATTTTAGGAAGAAACACTTTCTGGGTCCTTGTTAGTTTTTAAATCACATAATTTAACTTATTGTAATATACTTCTCTTTCTTTCTCTCGCTAGATGTCACAATAAATACATATAATGCGATATTCTCTACTATAATCTTCTTTCTTGCACTTTTTCCAACTTCTTTTGTCATTGACAAAACTCTAATGTTAGAAAACAACTTTTTTTTTATCAATGAATGGATATCATGGCATGGTGTATAATTAGCGTTGTTGAAGAAAGTTTTACAACATATTTAATGATGTTCTCACTACTTATGGTGTCACAATTTATTTGTGATGCCTAATCATTAAAGCCAATTGTCACGTTTTACATATACCCACCATTATTAATATATGGTTATCAATCTAAGTCATTCTTATGACATATACAAATTGTTACCATCGCAATAAACTTTCCTCTACAATGTAAGTTATTACAATGTGTCTTTTGTCATCAACATAAATTGTTGTTATACTTTTTCATTCTTCTTAATAATTAAAGTTGCAAGGTCATCAACATTAATATTTCCGCCATAATTTTTCAAATTTATTTGTTTCATAACTTTGATATTTTAAGGAATTTCAATATGTATTTTTGTAGTTTTTTTTTATTTTTAAATCATGCTCTTATAAGACTAATTTAAGAAGATTTTTTAGTGGAAATTTTATCTCTACGAGATATTTACAGTGAAGCATTTGCGCTATTTCTTATAGTGGGTATAATATAGAACTTTGAGTATAAAGAAAAAAAAAATAGAATTGTTATGTTTAATATTAGTTTTCATCTATTTTTCACTATTTAGTGGGACGTGAATCGGGGCAATAACACAATGAATAGATTGATCGAATTGAAGAAATCAGATTAGATTTTAGTTTGTACCCTAAAGAAAATTATTCTTTGCCCCACTCTACCGAGTTAATTGCTATATATAGCTTCATGATGAATCATAGCATGTTTGCTTTATATATATAATCAAGGGCCTACAATGGAAGTGCTCGTGACTAGGACCTCACATATAATGCAACGTATGCCGAACATGTTTGCAAATTTATATTTTTACAACTAGAAGTTTTAATTATTAAAACATGTAAACTTGTAACTAAAAAAAAAAAAGTTTCAGGTTTTTCTTACGTTACATGCATGTACGTATTAAATTCTTAAGAGTATAGCCATGCAGTACATTATTCTTTTTACATGAAATATATAAAAAAACAAAGTGGTAAAATGTAATTTAGAATAGTTTAATTTTTTGACTTCACTTAAACTATAATAGTTTAATTTAGAATAGTTCAGATATGTTTATTTGAGCATTTATAACAGCTTAGTTTGGTTTTATGTAATGTATCTCCATTTTTATTTGTTTAATACAACTCATCCAACATCTGCTTAGTATCAATTTAAACTAATAAAAAGAGATAAATTAGCACAAAAAAATGTGATAGACATATCTTGTAATTAAAGATTACCCTAGAAGAACGTGGTTTGTCATTAAAGTAACATGGAGGAAAATTGAATTTGGAAAGTTTTAAATAGTTGGCTACCCAAACCCTAAAATAAAAAAATAAAAAAAAACTATGTCTTTTCTTTAGAAAATAGGGACCCTCTTTCGTAAATCGTCAATTTATTACTTAATAAACAAATATGCAAGACACCCAATTAATGTATTACAAAAACAAATTTGAAATTTCTATCTGATCCATTCATGCTTGACAAGATGCCAATATTTGAACATGATGAGTAGTGGAATTAATTACTATTTAAATTTGGATCAAGTGTTGTCAATTCAAGAATATGAATCTTATGAAAGTAACTGTGCATGTTTAGTTTGGTTACAACTCTATCCACAATGCACTGTGTTTCTTGTCTTTTTAAGATATGCTCTTGGTCTTAAATTATTTTTAACAGACTTACTGGTGAGAATATTGACAATGCAGCAGCTAATTATTGTTTTATGGACCCTGATCCTTCATGAGTTTATCTTTATATATGCTACATGAGAACTCTGTGGTGAAAATTGATGCGTGAACTAAGACTCCCTGTACATGTGCAGTAGCTGTGACTTGGTCAAGCAAGACTTGGTTTTGATCAATAACTGTGGGTCGAAATATATGTAGAATTTATGATGATTAGGTCAGTGTCAAATTGCAATTATTGTACGTTCTTTCCTTCAACAAATTAGTAAGTATAAAAATGAGAGGTCTCCACTTTGCGGGCTGTGACCAAAATTAGGAGGCTTTGGAAAATGACTTTCATGTCGATAACACAAAATTCAATCCCTCCCAACCCCAAAAGGAAAAGCACACAAAAATTAAAGTAGACCAAAAAGTTCAAAGAAACTCAACATAAGATAGAACTCAACAATTTACGGCATTCAAGTAATATTCGTATATTCAAATATAATTTATAAAAAGTACTCAAATTAAACATTTAAAATATTTTTGTAAAATCAAAATTTAATCAATATTATTACATGTCATATTTTTGTTGATTTGATTATGCATAAAACAGTTCTTACAAATTTTAAATCATTTGAGAAATTATTACCTCGCTTAAATTTAAGGTTTATATATGGTATTTACATATGTAAATATTTATTATTAGATAATATATCTATAAAAAATGAAAATTGATATATTTTATTATTATAATATGAAATTAAACTGCTTAAATTTGCATCCTAATTGAAGATTTAATTAAACTGCTTAAATATATATTTTTTATTATTGTTAATTTATTTCAAAAATTTGACTTCTCTAATTCTAAAAAGTTTAATATTCTAATGAAATTTCAATTAAATTTAATATATTATATATTTTTAAATTAATTTTTTATATTTAAATTAATTTTATAAAATCAATATTTTTAAGAAATTATCAGCAATTAAAAACGATACTATATGATATTATAAATATTTGTTAAAAATTTAAAGTATAATTTATACATTGAAAATATTTAATAATGGTATTTATACATTGAAAATTATAAAAAATATGTTAAAAACAAACTAATGATAAATATGATTTAATTTACGCAATAGATGAACAAATGAATTTTTTAAATATAATCATTGGGATTTGATTATTAGTGGCCTCCCCTAAAATGATATTAGTGGTCTCTAGAAGAAGAAAAAGGTCATCATCTTCTTGAAGAGTTTCATGGGGTAAACTTGAATAACAGTGTGAACATGAGTTTCACAATATATAATTGGAGATATGAAGAAAGTAAAAAGATGCAGGGAAATCCAAAAGGTCGAGGAAGTAGTGAGGAACAAAGAGAATCACTTTTGAGTGAAAAGGGCGTTGCATTGGCTTATCTTATGAGGTGAAGTTAGGATTATAAACAAGTTTTGTTCACTGTAGCAAAGTGCGCAACAAATAGGTCCCATTAATTTCTCACTTTCATACACCTTTGCTCATAGTATTGGCCACTTAGTAAGTGGGCAAAGTAAGAGAATGGAATATTATCAAAGGTGGAAAAATTAATCCATTTTTTCAATCTTTCGCAAACATTTAGTCAAACACAACGGCCACTTCCAAAACACCAAACTTTATTATTTTCAATTTCATTTTATTCAGAGGACAAGTAACTAGCTAAACCCATATTTTTGCATTTTTAGTAAATTTTAATAATACAATTTTTAGAAAAAAAATAATTTTGTAAAAACAGTTTTAAAAACTTATATATTAAGTTGAAATTTTAAATAGTCTTTTCATAATAAATAGGTTATACAATCACATATTTTATTAAATAAAGAAATTAATTTTATTTACCAATAAAATTGTACCATTAAAAATAACAGAAAAGAATAATTAAAAAACATACATAGTGATTATTTTTATATGCTAGAGTTGTTTCTAATTTTAAAAAAAGAAGAAGTTAATTTTGATATTTAATAAGAAAAAAGTGATGTTAATTAATAAAAATTTGTTTTTGTTTTAAATTTGTCAGATATATCATAAATTTCAAACCACGTTTGCATTACTTAAACATGATAACACGACTTGTCAAATGATGTCCAATGATTTGAGTTAGCAATGAATATATAATAATTAAAAAATGTAATTACAATTACACTTTCCCAACTCTAAAAAGCAGCATTTTTAAATGCTTGTAGTTTTTAAAATATTCATTTTAAATGTTATATATTTAAAATATATTTTTTATCATTCAACAATGATGTTATGTATCTAATAAGTTTTCATATGAAATTTGTTCATTGAAACTTGTTGAAAATTTCATTTTAATTAAAAATATTATAATATATAAATAGATTGAAAATCTTATATTATAAATTAGTTTTGTAATTTTGAATTAAATTTAAATTTCACTGTCTTAAAATGTTTTATTACGTAATTTTTTTTTTCATTTGTTAATAAGGTATTAACAAATTTGAAACATTATCTTTCTCGTGTAACTGGTAAACTTTTTGGACTATACAATTTTGTTAAATTATAAATTGTTAAACATTTCTTAATTTCTCTGTGTCAATGAGATGTTATAATAAATTTTTTATCATAGATAAATGTAACTATAGATATTATAAAAAAATAATAATTTTAGTAACTATCAGTCTATTCTGTTAAAGACTAAATTGATAATTAAATTAACTTAAATAATGTTAGAGATCGAATTAATTTTCTTATGAAGCACTTATATCATTAATTGGAAACATTCATATTCAAATATGATAACATTATTGTGGACATTAAACTCTCATCAATTATTCAATGCAATTAAATATTTAAAATTAAAACATAAAAAAACTAAAATACGTGGGAATTGATGAGGATGTTCTAATAAATCGCAGAGAGAGGTGTTAACTCCTGGAATTTGAGCTTTATGAATAGCTCACTTTGACTTGCACAAGTATAGTTGGATGGATCAATATTGGAACTTGTTGCAGGTTTGAATTTAATAAATTAATTAGTGATTGGAAAAGTATTAGAGGCATTGATGCGATAATTGTGGAAAAATTGAAGTGATTGAATGAGTGAGAAGCACTTTAAAGAGGCAGAAAAGAAGTTATAGTTATGTGCTAAGAAGCTTTAAACAAGGCGTGGGGAGCATCTGGGACAGGACAACATGGTCCATGCGTCATCATCATCATCATCGTTGTTTTAAAGTCATTAAGCTCTTATTCTCATCATTATCAATCCATCATTCCACCAAACACATACACAAAACCTCATTCAACATTTTTCGTATCTTCTTTTGTAAATTTTTATGTTGATATCACCCCTTATATTGAAAATGTGGCTATTCTCATAAATGTGTTGTTAAACAAAATAAAGAATGTGTTTGTTTAATACCAAGTAATACATAAGTAGTTATGACATGTGATTGAAAAAGTGGAGAAAAGAAAAAAGTGATTATGTTTGTGACATTAATGCAAGTACTTGAGATTTTTATGATAAATAAATACATTACCTTTTTCCAAACATGCTTATAAGTTGAATCCCTTTTGTGGCTAAGTGCATGTAACATGTTTGTTACTTAAAACTTGAAGCATATTAGGCATCTACGTTAAGAGATTGGGAAACTCAGCAACAACAACGGGAATAGCGCATTTATGAGCAACCCAATTTACCAGAATGAAAGAAAGACATGTATAACTATACGAACTACCAATAATTCATTATATACTCATAAGTGGGGCACAATCCATGTTTATGCAATGTACCAAGTCTTCAAACTAATAATTGATGCAAATAAATGTATAATAGCTGCTTCTTTCTGCTTTTGCCAACCTCATTTTGCTTTACACACAGAACTTGTTAGGTTTCTAAAATAAATACTTATGGTGGGTGTGGAGGAGAGTATCAACCTCAATTTTAGACAATATTAGATACTTCTTGCTTTTTTTTAGTTAACCAACTCTTCATTCATGGCTATGCTACTTTTTTTTTTTTTCAGAAAATATATAATTATCAAGACTTCATTGCTTTACCTTCAAAGTTGATGCAAAAGTGTATTGTTGACTAAATAATTAATTATGTTTATAACCTAATGGATATGATGTAAAATTTTTAAAGCATTCGTTTGAAAAAATAATACTCATAGATGTTTTTTCATTATAATAATAAAACGAAATAATAAGAGCATTAATAAGAAATAAAATTATTTTATTTTTTCTTTTTTTTTTCATCTTCTTTTTTCAAACCGAGCTTAAACGTATTTTAGTATCATTATACGTTAAACAGAATGTAAGAAAATTGTTAATTCCATGGTACCAAAGAAATTATCTCTATCTTAACTAAATTTAATTGAAATATATTATTAATGTAACATTTTTTTGTATACTATTATTCAATTACATCATATATGCATGCTAAATATGCTTATCTTTATAATATCATATCTGCTTAATTTTATTTGTTATTTTACAATATTTTTCTATCTTAAATTATTAATTAATCTCTTTAGAACATCAATGAAGTGTTAAGTACTTTTGTCAATAACACCTTTATTAATATTTCAAATTTTAGTCCTTAATACAGTAATCAATATATCTGATAACAAAAGTAATTTGATCTGAGAAACTGGGCAGAGTTCAGTTTTGGTCAAACCTAATGATTTAGGGTCAGTTTGTTAGCAGTTATGCTCCAGCTAGTGGCACACAAACAAAGAGGGTTTAATTAAAGAAAATATTATTTTATTTTTTCTATTATAATAAAAATAAGGTTTTAAATTTATGAAAAGAAGAAATGGAGATGGGTGACGAGTGTAGAAGAGAGACAGCAGAGAGAGAAAGAGAGACAAGACATTTTAATTTATGAAATGATAGGATAAAGGTTTTGGTGTGTGAAAAAACAAAAACAAAGTGAACGCGAAGGCCAACAACTGAACCCCGTTTTGTCCCCTAACAACCCTATAGTGTGACCTACGCCGTCCGATCTCATCTTCCCACTTTCGGATTTTCACAATTATTACAGTAAGATACGGGCGTGGAGGAATATGCACCGCCACTGTTCCTCTTTAACCTCACACACCAAAACCTTTTAATAATTATTAATTCCACTTTTTTTTTTCTTTATTTCCCTCTCTTCATCCACTCTAAAACCTTCCCACCCACCTGTCGCTCCAAATCCTTATACTAATAATCAAAATTAAATCAAATAATATACTTTAATCACTAATCTTCAATCAACCCAATTCTTTACTCCTTACTACTACTCAATTGATACTAGAAGGAATATATCTCTACACTGTCCATTGTTATCTTATTAAATATATATTTTATTAAATACTTTAATAGTTAGACATGTTTATGTTCGAATTACTTAAATTATCATGAATAGTTTTTTAAATATTTAAGAAAAAAAATGTGAATTCAAAATTATTATTAAATTAGAGAAAAAAGAGAAAAAAAAAAACCTGTTTTCTTTTCCTTTTTATTCTGGCACTAGAGAGGAAAAAGTTTACTAGAGAAAGAGCAGCTAATGTTGTTTTCTGCATCAACAAAACCAGCTTCTGCCACTTGCTGTCAATATCAGAGCATAACTGTTGTTGTTGAAGCTCTGCTTTCTGACTTGCTTGCAAACTCTCTTTCTGTTGTTTCCAACTCTAAGTTTTCGTAAATTTATCTATCGTATAGAGAGTATATACCATATATAGTATACTCCACCCGCCAAAACCTGTGTTGCATATTGTGTTTTTGATGTCTAGAACATTGGAACAGGATTACATAGGGTTGGCAGAGAAACCGTCTATGGACGGAGGCTCTGACAAACTGTCTTCTTCTTCATCATCATCTTCTGTGGATGGTAAAGCCTCATCACTGAACTTGAAGGAGACAGAACTGAGGCTTGGTCTCCCTGGTTGCAAGTCGCCGGAGAGAAAATCTGGTGCTGGACTCTGTCTTTTTGGGAAAGAGTTGCAGAACAAGCATAATGTTTGTTCAGTTGCGAGCCCTTTGAAGGCTGGGGCTAAGAGGGGCTTCTCTGACGCTATTGACACTTGTTCTGGGAAAAGGGGTTCTTCTGTCACTGATGGATCTCAAGGAGCTGCTTTGTTCTCTCCCAGAGGGGGCATTGTTGGGAAGCTTCTTATTGGTTTAGACACTCAAACTAATACCACCTCCATCAAAGAGGTTGGTGCAGTTCCTCAATCTGCCAAACCGGTTCAGGAAAAGAATGACCAGGTTGCTGCAACCAATGGTCATGCCAGTGCTCCAGATGCCAAGTATGTTTGTTTTCATCCTTCTCGTCTTTATATTATTTCTTTGTTTTCTTTTGCTTTTTGCTTAAAATAGTTTTAGTTACATGTCTTGGTTTTGTTGGAAGATATAGCAATCCATGAAACTAGAATTGTCTGTGCAATAACTTTTTTTTTACCTTCTCACGGAGGATTTGAATTGGCAAGCATGAACAGAGATTAGCCTTTTGAAATTTGGTATTAAATCTGGTAGACTCTCTGATACCTATGATAACAAATCGTATTAAGCTTGTGTAAACGAACTGTGTGATTAGAAGTTTTCATATTTTTAATCCCTGTTTTTTCAGTTAGATGTTGTTTCTGATGCAAAACGTGAAGTGGCTGATGAATTTTTTCCTTTATTATGGGAAAGTTTTTGTTGGTGCTAATGAAATGAACACTTTTGAACAGGGCACAAGTTGTGGGGTGGCCCCCAATTCGATCTTTCCGAAAGAACACGATGGCATCTAATTTGGCAAAAAACAATGATGAAGGCGAGGGAAAACCTGGTTTTGGTTGTCTCTATGTAAAAGTCAGTATGGATGGTGCCCCTTATCTTAGAAAGATTGATCTCAAAACCTATAACAACTACATGGAACTTTCTTCAGCTCTTGAGAAGATGTTTAGCTGCTTTACCATTGGTACTGCCTCTACCTTCTTTAAATTCTCTCCTTAGCTACTTATTTTAATTTTTGACAGACCATTTTTTATCATATATGTAAAATTAATTGCTTGCCCTTATTTGTAAGTTTCTTAGTTCGACTTTTAAAGGCTTATGGTATCTGTAACGAATTGATTAACATAAAAATTTGTATGCTAGATCTAAAAAATGGAATTTTAACATTTGTTAGTTTTACTAGGCAAGAAAGAGCCTAGCTACTTTTTTAGCCATAATATTTCCCTTTTGAAATTCTGCCTAATCACTTTGCACCCTAACATCTTATTCATAAAATTAGGTCAATGCAATTCTCCTGGACTTCCTGGAAAAGATGGACTAAGTGAGAGCTCTTTGAGGGATCTTCTTCATGGATCTGAATATGTTCTTACATATGAAGATAAAGATGGAGATTGGATGCTTGTGGGTGACGTTCCTTGGGAGTAAGTTATTTCTCCTCTTGCCATGATTCTAATTTTTATAATCATGCTTTGCTATAATTTTTTTCAATTATGATAGTACAGTGATTGAACTTGTTAAAATTCTCCTTTGTTAATGCAGGATGTTCACTGATTCATGTCGGAGACTAAGGATCATGAAAGGCTCTGAGGCAATTGGGCTAGGTATGTCTTTTTTCTTTTTTTAAAGCATGCATTTACATGTACACTAATTTCCAGTTTAAAGTGTAAACTCTAGGCTCTTCCGAGGAGGTTGTTTGGATGAATTCCTGCATATTATGGGCACAACTGATTGAAAATAATAAAAGAATTTTTTGTTAGCTATTCAAATGTTATCTTGAGATTTTTAGTTGTGTTTAATGGACACTGTGCACATACTTCTTTGTAAACATGTCATCTTTTAATCATAATTTTTAATTGACAACTGGTTTTTATATTGGAATGCAAAATTGCCTAAAAGATGTTCTCGATTGTCTTGACTGCAGCTCCAAGGGCCATGGAGAAATCTAGAAGCCAAAACTAATGCAGCAAAACCCGTTATACCAAAGCGGGCTATTCACTGAAGCATATAAAAACATACAAAGGCTTTCGACTGTATGATTCTGTTCAAAATCAAAAGCATATGTTAGTCAGTGTCTCAGTTTTTGTGCATTAATACTCTGACAAGTTTTATCAGTAGAATTCAACTGGAGACACATCCAGAAAATATATACACATATTTTGTTTGTTTTTCTATTTTGTGCATCTTTGGATTCTAGTTGCTGTATAAAAGAATTGTTTGTTGTGTTTTTCATTCCCTATATTCATTCTGAATTTTCTTCATGTATTTGCTTTAAATATACATACTAATCATTTGTATTTCGATATTAAAATGGTAATAAACATCTCCTTGGCTTATAGTGTTAGTAAGGATGTTATATTATGCACCAACTTCATTATAAGATGTGCCCTCGCGTGGTTCACCAATCTTTCAGAAAATAAGAAAACCAATCTTTCAGAAACTAAGAAAACATCTGCGTACTACTGCTACGTTGTCATAAATTGTTTAATACACCGTGTATGGGCTTTGGCTTGTAATGTCTTGCAACTTTAATCAATAGGTTGGAAATTTAATTGTCATGGACATGTAAATACTTTTATATCATTAATTAACAAAAACTTTTTGTTTCCACTAAAGTCAGATAATGTTGTTAGGTTCATGATTGTATTCAAGAAATTGATGATTTTGTCACCATTTTACTTTGAAAAGGTGTTTAAGCGACTTAAGGGAGGATGTATATAAATTATTTTGGAACTTCGTTACGCACTTTATCCAATTGACGATTAAGGGGTAGAAATAACATGAAACTCTCTTTTTTGTCTTTATAAACAATGATAATGTTACAATTTCAATTCTCTTTAAGATAATATCCTTCGAGTTCGTTAAGTGATCTACTATTTATAAGTAATATCCAAAGCAATCAAAAGAAATCTATAACTGAAATAAAAGGTTTTGATAGAAAGAACTTCTATAACTGAAATAAAGCTAATGACGATTTTGTTGAGTTAAAACATCAACTAGTAGTAGAAATAGAGGGGAAAATTAAGTTTACGTAGCTTTTGAGGGTGACAGGGAGAATTAAGGGAAAGTAACCTAAGAGAGTATATTGCGAAGCTCCAAGAAATCATTGAAAAATCTTCAAGTTCTGAAAATGATTTAAAACCGAGTTAAGAGGAATGTTTCAAAAAGATCAAGGGTCAAGTTGTGTTATTTAGCTAAGAGATAGATCTGAAATCATTCAAACTTGAGAAATATGTAGTTGATGAAAAGTTTTGAAATCTTACTTTGAAACATGATTTGCCAAATCCCGTAAATGTTTAAAAAATTGCTCATTGACATAATATTCAACTCAAATTACATAGTTTTGTAAAAAAACCGATTTATAATATCTCTTATCTTATTCATTACAAATATTATCGGTCCCTTTTGATACATGTATTAAGAAGGGCTAGCTATCTCAGGATGAGGGCCACTGTATCATTCAAGATCTTGCTAGCTGTAGAAGATTAATTGGAGAGCTACAAAGGCTGACTTATCTACTACAAGATCTACATGTGGTACATATCAAGGCCTTGGTCTAACATCAAACACTAATTAGTTCAACAACAGCACACTGTCGTTGGTTGGCTGGTTCGACGTAGGTTGGTTTATGAGAATAATGTTTTTATAAGCAAAGAAGATAATAACAGAAGACGGAATATACGCCAAAGAGTGGTAGTTTGACGATGGAATGTGTGGTGGTTCAACAACAGATAGTGACTGGTTCAAAAGGACAGTGTCTTGCAAAGGAGTAAACATGAAAAGAAAGAAGACAAACCGGTGGTTGTTCGACGACAAATGGTGTCTGGTTACTCGTTGCAAAGGAGTAAACATGAAGAAGCAAGAGACGAACCACACACGTTGAAACGAGTTGTATTTATTTAACGTGCCTGGGATAGATTATGTCTGTTTTCGTGTGTTATGTAGGTCGTGTTTGATCCTGCTGGACGGCATTGAAGATGCATTCGTGTCGGAATTGTTACACAAAGTTTCAAAAAGGCGTTTATGCTTCTTGGGTTTTTACTATGAAAATTGGATCTAAAATCAAACGTACGAAGTTAGATTTACTCATTATGACGGCCTAGAAACTGGTAACATAAGTTCCGACCAATGAGAACAATGGCAACCAAGTCACGGGAACAAGTGACAAAACCAAATTAGAAAGAATCCATCATTGAGTAAGGATAACTTTAATTTCAAAAGTAAACGGACAAGAAGAATTAAGAAAACTACATCCTAAGCCAAATCAGGCAGAAGAATCTATTCATGCGTAATACAGGTACAGAACTTCCTTCTACTATATCATATCCTTGTCTAAGCAACTCTAAATTATTGTTCAGATATCTGTAAATAAACCATCTGAGTGTATCCATTAAATACAGATTTGTCAAGGTTGGCCAAACCTAGCCTTTGGAACAAGCCATACCGACCATCTTCAACAATAGGAAAGGGAGCACGAGCAGGATCATATCTGGTTTGATGGGTGAGGGAAGGACCAGCAACCGGAGGTAGTTCCCAGTAAACATCAAGAATAGATTCGACATACCGGCTATTCTGGAAATGTTGTGCATAAGAGATTGGCTTATTACTATGATTAAAATTATCCCGCATATGGCCTCGGACTCCCCACCATGCTTCACCTGGCCCACACAGTTCTTCAATATCAACTGCTTTCTCCCATAGTTTCTTCCTCCTTGACCTGATCCTAGCTTCATCACTGTCTTTAAAGCAACTGTGTCCCCCACCTAAGATCAAAAAGAGAAAAATAAAAGTGAATTTCTATATATGGTTTACGCCTTTTTTTTACATTTGTATGTTTTATGACTTTTTTTTACACCAACGAAATACTTTCCAACTGGATGGTTCCCTTTTTAAAGCAACAATGCAAAATTTTTGTAACCAAAACTTATATCAATTGAGAAAGTTTTATAGTATAGAATGAATCACTTTTCTAGTAATAACTCTCGGATACAATTCCACATTTTCCGCTGCTTTCCCGAATCATCTAGTGTTTCTAAGCTCTCAATTTATCTAATACAACATCTGAGCCCTTCAAGTTAAATATTCAATTAGTGTAGCCCAAAGCCATCAATAATAGATAATTGAAACATATCTAGCCTTTGTAAATATGTCCAGAGGAAACGCAAAACTGATGATTAGTGTCTATAACACGAGCTACATAATCCTTTTTGAAACAAATAAATGAAGTATAACAATTCTAGAAAGTGAGAGATTACATACCTCTAATATAAGATTGATCACATATCTGTCTTAATGAATAATGATCACCAGTACCAGTGTCATAGTTATCCTCAAAGACAAGATGCCGGAACCCAGCTTTGAAAGCTTGTTCAATTCTGCCCAGGACATATATAAAATATAATAGTACTAATCAATAACAGTTTCATCACAAATCCTCAACTATAAAATTTTGCTTCTCAAAGATATTGTAAGTCACCTTTTCAATTCATTCTGATGGTCATCAAAAAATACAAGAACCCTACTAAGGTCCAAAATCCCGTGATTTTTCATCACTTTGGGCCAGTCAACACTACCAAAATCCACAAAGTCCTTCCCAGCATAATATGTGCAATTCCCATCAACATAGGCCGGTCCCTTTTTCAGGTACTTTTCTGGATGCCTAGGTGAAAGGGAAATAATCGGAGTGTCTGGCATAGCCTGCCGCAAAACCCAAGTTGAATGTCCCTTGAAAGCACCACTCTCGATCATCAGATCTGGCTTCAGCCAGTGGGCAATAAACCAAAGCCCAAAGCTGTGGTCAAAACCCATCCCATACATGTTGTTCTTGATTGGCCGGGTTTCATATATTGGAACAAACTCCTCCAGCCCCTTGAGCAAATCTTTTGATGTCCATTCCACAGTTTTACCATGTTTCGATCTGCCTTTACCAAGGATAAGCTTATAAGTATTCAACAACAATTCAATTGCATGACTTCATGATTTCAAAATTAAAAGTAATAATGTGAAATAAACAACGTTAAAATTAAAAATCAACATTCCACTCCAAATTCCAGAGTGTTCAAAAGGACATGCTAGTTCATAAAATATTATTTCGGCGACAAAAACTTCACAAATTTCTGATACCTAATAACAATGGAATAATTCAAAATCCCCTAGGCCCCTACATCACCCACCCAATCCTCCTCCTCATTTTCTGTAGTCAGTATCGAAAGTTGTTCATAATTCTAAGACATGAAATGTATTTACACATCGACGACTACTGATATGTGTTCATAAGTGAAGAACAACCCTCACTTCATAGCTTAGCTTTTTGACAGTGATTTAGAGTTAAATTTAAATTTTAAAATACTATAAAAGTCTCCTTAATAGTCGACGTAGAGCACATTGGGCCACCGAATATTGGGACATTTTCATATCAGTCGCAAATTGAAGTCCTGAGTGTGAGGAAGTGAGTAGGAGATCCAAAAGTGATGTGGTAAAAAATGTGTGTTAAGTGGGTGACAAATCCAAATTCTAAGATGTAACAGTACTAAATAATACTAAGGAAACAAATTACAACATTTATTAGTAACAGAAACTTTCCTTTGTATTGATTTGTTAAGGATTAACTTAAGAGCAATGGTTAGCAGAATTGACCAGTACTATGATAATGCCAAATCCAGAACAAAGAATTAAGGAACAACACAATCAATTCAAGGATCCGGGAACTAGTAAATTGAACGCAGCATTTAATTTAATTTAATTTATTTACTTTTTATCTTCCACATCTCGGAACCAAGGAGTACTTCCAAAGGAAAAAATGGCGAAAGAAGAGATCAGATCAGCGCAAAGAGACTTACAGCAGGGCACGCCGAGGGCTCCGAAATCGGAGTCGAGGCCGTCGAAGTCGAAGAAGGCGGAGCGCGAGACGGGGATGTAGGAGGAGGAGATGCAGACGAAACCGCGCGAGGTGAAGAGGAATGAGAGGGCGAAGAAGAGGAAGAGGGAGACGATGATGCAAGGCAGGTAGAAGGAACCGGAACCGGCGATTCGGGCGAGGTAGTTGGAGGCTCGGGTGGTGAGGCGGAAGAGAATGTGTTGATGCTTTTTGGTCTTGGATTCATCGGCGCCACCGCCAGCTTCGGCGTCGCCTTCGGCGTAGGAGTTAACGCGCCGGGAGGAGAGCGTGCGCTCCAACATTGAGGGGGCGGAGAGATTGGGATGCCGGTGAGTTGGGGTGGGGCTCTGTGCCTGTGACGCTGGTCTCGGAGATGACATTCTTATTCTTTCTTTCTTTTCTTACATTTTATTTATATCAACAAATTACCTTTTCTCACTACACTCCCTCGCTTTTACTTATTAATCTTTTTAAAAATTAAATTATAGCTCATTTAAACTTTCCATTTTTCTTGAGGGTAATAAAGTCAATACCTCTATCCTATTATATAACAAACAAAATACATATTATTAATTAATTATAATAAAAAAATGTGGGGGAATTTGTAGGAATACAAATAGTGAAAGCGTAGTACTTTGATTTATTCCTTATTTGATAAAGAAGGGACGAAAACAATGGTGAGCAAAGGCAAGAATACTCCCTCCTGAAAAAAAAAAATTGCAAACTTTGCCATGTAAAGGAACCCAAATCGTTATGTTATAAATTTTTCTTCGTCAATACAAATAGCGTGTTCCAATTTTGCCATGGTGTGTCTGGGGGCTCTGTTTGGATGCAGGCGTTCCAATTCCTTCGTGGCCTATCTTCTGTCAGCTTTTGTCTCCGTTTCAATTCTTTGCGTTTTGCGTTTGCTATGTTTCGGCTTTGCGCGGTTACTGAAAAGGTGGAGAGCTCGTAATCCAAACAGCGCCTTAGAAATGCAATCACACAACACAGTTACAACGCATGCTCAATAGATTCTTCTTCTACCACCAACACCTTTTCTAGCTCTTTTCATGTATGTTTCGCTCTAATGTGTACAAAAGGAGACATATAGTTGTTTTTATGTTTCTAACAAAGTAAATTCACAAAATTATTTGACTTATTTTAAGCATTTTCCATCTTCTCTTCTAGCTCGCGCACTAAAGTTGAAACTGTATAATGACTGCAACTACAAGTCTAACCATTTAACAAGTTTTATTCTTCTCCGCAACATACAAATTATAATTTTCTTTGATTAATGTTGTCGCTCGTTAATTTTTGAACCGTGTTATTCTTTCATCAAACTTAGCATATTTTTTTTTTAAGAAAAAGTGTCTCTATCCTTCTGAATCTCCGTGCTACTTTTAATTATTTGATTGCACGTATGTACTTACCCAACTGATAATCTACACCATTTCTCTGTTGTTATTACATCATTAAACCTATTTTTTCAATAAACGAAAAGTAAATTTGTTGCAATACTCAAATATTGGATTCGTATCAGTTCTCAATCTCTGTTCGCGATACCACAAAAGAAAAAGTAAATGTTTCTTTTTATTCTTTTAATATATATATATATATATATATATATGGCATGTAAAAAGGCATCACAATCGTGAAGGGAATTGCAACCAGAATAGTATTCTTTCCCTTTCGTCATTTCAAAAGCAATTTATTCTCATAACATTTTATATCTCTTGATAAACCATTAGGTAAGATTGAAGAAAAACATGGAATAAGATTTAGTGAATTATAGTTATATTTTTAATTTAAAGATATTGAATAACCTAATGACTGTACAAAAATTGACAGCTACGTTAGACGAGAGTGAGCACAGGTACTAAGTAGTTGTCTGAAGCGTGAAGAATGCAACGAAAAAGCAAAAAAAAGAAGAGTGATAGTAATATTGATCAAAGGGGCTTGTAGAGTTCAAAATACTTGGTGGGAGCCCCAGGTGGGGAAGAACAGTGATTATTAAGATTCTTGTGTGTGACACGCCACACCTTGAGGACCCCATCAAGGCTCCCAGTGCAGATGGTGCAACTATCTTCATTATCTTCCACCAATCTTCCTCCTACAAATGCTGTCACACACCTAATTGGTCCTCTGTGACCCACCAGAACCGCCAGACACGTGTGTTGCCCATCTTGTTCTCTGCCCCAAACCCTGCTCGTTGAGTCAGCTGACCCACTTACTACATATTTCGCCACACTGGCTAGACACATCACTGCATGAGTGTGCCCTTGGATTGACCCTCCATATTGTAACTGCCCTGCGAACCAACCCTTTAGCCAGTAGTGTATGTACCCATCAGTGCACCCGCCATACAAAATTCCAGCATCTGGGGTTAGTGTCAGGGCCTTCACAGGTGAGTACTTGGCGTGCAAGGTTACCGTCAGGGAATGAGGCTGGTCATGGCTGCAAAAATTTCTACGCCAAACTCTCACCGTGGCATCATCTGAGGCTGTGTATAGGACCCCATCATCAGCCACAATCATCGCGTTTATTGGTTCAGGGTGCGCCTTTATGGTCTCTATGCACTTCAGGTCTGAGATTCGCCACACTTTCACCGTTTTGTCCAGTGAAGCCGTGTATAGAATGTCTTCTGCCGTGTTGATTGCCATTGACGTGATTATCCCTTTGTGCATCTGTTATGTCACGTCAAAAAATCAAGTTAATGATGGACAAATCATTGGTGGCACCCGCAATCACTCTCACTATTTTCGAAAGTAAAAGAAAAAAAAAAATCATTAGTCTGATAACTGTTTGAGCTCTAAGTTTGAACAATATCAACAAGTAATTTGTTTTAGCTTTTCTGATAACTAGCTAGCAGGAAAAGACAACATTTAGTTACGTGGTTTACAGTTGTAAATACTTCTGTTGTTACAGCTGAGGAGTCACTAAGATAAGGTCCATATTTAAACAGCATTTTTAATGTATACCAGAGATGGTTGATGAAATGGTGTATAGCTAGAATAGAGTGAGAAGCACGTGGGCAGTTAAAACACTGACAAAGGTAGCAGATACTTACTGTCTTGTCTTTTCCGGCGATGTAGCTGCGGACATAGCCGAGTGTCTTAGGGATGGTAGCCAACCGAACATGTTTCAGCACCTTATCCCAAGTTCTTCGCCACACCCTTATCTTGCCATCACCATAGGCTGCATAGACCGTGTCATTGGAAACTTCGAGAGCAACCACCCTGCAAGCCTTGGTCCTGAGTTGTCCACATTCGGTGAACTCAGGGAGCTTCCATACTCTCACGAGGTTGGAGTCAGAGCCGGTGTAGACCAAGCCGTTTGAGGAGAAGGCGATGGAGAGGATCTGGCCGTCGTTTCTGAGGACAGAAGAGGCACAGTGGTAAGTGGTTTGAGCGTCAGAGTCAGAGAGTTTGGTAGGAGAAGGAGGAGAGGGTTGGGGAGGGAAGTGATGCGGATGAAGAGGAGAGGAAATAGGAGAGTTTTGGAGGCTGCGAGAGAGAGTGGGGCAAGAGAGGCGTGGTGGGGAGTTAAGAAAGTTTGAGAAAGGTGTTTCTTTAGTAGAATGGCTTCTCGAGAAGTTGTTCTGAGGGGTTGTGGATCTAAAAGCGAAGGATGCATTGGGATGGGGTGAGTGGGATTCGTCCATTGATCGATGAGGTAGATGATCATTGATCTTCTCTTCCTCACGACCAAAAGGAAGATCGGTGGTGGCTTTGTGGTTATGAGTTGTGAATGAAGTTGGTGTGGTGTGATGTGTGATGGGGTTATGGATTTGGAGGGTGGTAGATGTTGGCTATTACTTCGTTTATTGCAATGGTTGAAAATGAACAGTACATATATATAGTTCACATTTACGCATTAAATAACTGAGAAGCATTGGTACATTGGCAGGCCATGGACATATACTTTGTTAGATGCCGCATTACTTTTTGGTTTACTCCAGCTCTCTCAACAACTTTCATGCAGCTTGTGTTTCTTTTCTTTGCCTTAAGTCATAATTCTGCAATTTGGATTACTAATAGTTTTAGTCTCTTTATCCACCTTTTATTTTATTGAAAAAGTGATTTCAGTACGTTTCTAATAATAAAGAATGTATACATAACTTAATGGACGATGTGCGCGATGATATTATAAAGAAAAAATGTAGGACTAGAATTGTTGAATGACTTAATTTGTGAAACTGATACTTAACTAATGAAAATTGTACAAGAGATAAAAGTGATAAGTTTAGAGATATGGGTGTGACAGAGAGTTGAAGTGAACTTTTTGGTGCAGGAAAATACCATAGCGAATAAATGGAAAGTGTTTTTAAGATTATAAAGTGTGATGTGAAGAAGAGTGGGAAGTGGGATGGGGTGTTGGAAAGAAGTTTCTTTGATTTTGTTGAAAATTGAGGTATAAGCATGTGAATGTGATAAATGAAAGGTGTGGCAGCTAGCATATGGAAGGGTGTGATATGAGGGAAATAGGAATTTGAAGGGAATTAAGAGAGGAGGAGAGATGCTTTTTGTAATGGGTCCAGAATTTGTGCTGAGTGACCTCACCTATGACATTAATTGGAGGTTCTATTATAGGAATTCCTTCAAGTTCCCCTCATAAAATGCCTCACCAAACTGTCTGGAATTTGACATCATAATTTTCACTTAAATTTGGTTAGGCAATTGCTGCGGAAAAGAACAAATAAATGTGCAGAAACACAAATATATGGCAGTGGTTGCGGAAGTGCATGTACATTCCGGAACTTTTCTGTAAAACCCTCTAGTTTTTACAGCAAAATTCACCCACTGTCACTGACATCAAATTCACCACCACAGAGTATCTATCATCATTAGCCTGCAACTTTAACCAGTCAAAAGGGGGGGTGTCTTCATCATGAAACTTGTTTTCATTTTCTTCGTTGTATTTTGGTCTAAAGTTGTTTTGTCAATTACTTCCAACACCCCTTCAATTCGCACCACATCAATTCCAACTTACACCCAACCAATTTTTGAAATACCAAAAATGTCTAGTTATTTTAAACTAGACATTTTTTTTTTTCAGTTAGAAATTATTTGTTTATTTTAAAAATTGCTTTATAAATTTAGGCACACATTCTCATCAATAATTTAATGCATTGTTAAACAACTAAATGTATCACGAGATAATATTATATTCATAAACTTTATTAATTTGTAATATAATATATTTTTAAATAAAAATTAGTTTCTATGGCAAAGTATAGATTGCTCGGGGATTTTAATCTGTAAATGAGAAATTATAATATTTAACTTATTTTCACATATTTATTCCATACTGAATGGACTAAATATTCAAAACTACTTCACTCGTTATTTAATTCTCATAACTGTCCTTCTGCTAAATCATTACATACACAAAATATAATCAATGTCTCACTAAAATTTTACCTTAGTCCTTTATTTATAAAAAAACAAAAACCTAGTATTAGGGCCATGCTTACCTCGTTACTCAAATCTTAAGTACCTGTAACCCTGTTTTTCAAAAGAAGTATAAAAAAGAAAGAGAAACGTTTATGTCACTCTGAGTTTGAAGTTGGTAAAGTAATCAAGAGCAAACAAAGAAGCCTCGTCCCAGAGTGAAAGATGAATCATGGCTTGTCATTTGATACCACCTGGATTTTTGTTCCAAGACAAGTACGAGGGATCCCCAAGATGTCTGCAATTACCATCACCAAAAAACAAGTTTGAAATTACCAGTTTGTGGTATAATTGGAAACTGCTAGTGCAAAAGCATGATCTTTGCACATAAGGGTAGATCGATATAAACTATATCAGATGATGGGGGCATATGATATTACCTTGGCTTGATAACATAGAGAAGTATGAAGGCTATAGTACAGAACAAGGATAAACCACCAACGGTAAGGTATGCCGTTCCGACAAAGGGATTTTTTCCTCCCATCAGAGATGTGGTTGAGAGAACCAGCTTCTTTGTCCCTCCAAACACGTATGTGTTATAATTGTTTTCTATTACTATTTGTATCTCATCTTTCACTTCAAGGTCTACCTCTATCTTCCCATATAGTTTTCTGAATGTTGGTAGTGCAGCCGTTCGCATCCAAACTATGAGATCCTCTTGCTGGTTCAACTATGCATGCCATAACACAACACACAGAGGTTAAAGAAAAGGAAAAATGCAAAGCAAGGTAACAATAATTACAAGGAGTAAATATATACGGGTATACTCTCATTGAGGTGTCCACCCCCAATCAAATCTCTTTGCTGAAAATTTTTTGGATAAACACCAGAGCCAAATCTTGACCTTCGGTCACTCCCCCATGCAATGTCGTTTCTGTTGACCGTCAAGTTCTTCTTGTTGGATACAAATCTGTATGTGTCATTGAATATACTCCATGCAATGAGGCCACAGGGAACAATTGTCTGTTTTTCGTTTGTCGTGTCTTCAGGATAACAATTGGTTGTTTCCCCCTCATGTGTCTTGCTCCACAGTTGCTTGTCGTTTCTACTCTTCACATATCTTCAACAATCATAATGAATTTCTCTTTCAGTTTTGGGAAAAATGTTAATCAATAAACAACATGTTGTTAATAACTTTCCATGCAACAAGTTCTTGCTGATTTGAACACCATCACTGAATGCAAATGATTATATATACATGAAACGAGTTTCTAGCAGTTTAAATTATGCCAAAATAAGGCCTTATATGAATTTTATAAGGAAATAAAGAAGAAGATTTTTTCTACAAAATGTAGATACAATACCTGCGATGGTTCTGATAGTAGTTATCGAGCTGATAATAGATATAAACAGGAGCTTCCATTCTATGCTCAACCTGTAAACTAGCAACAAAAACTGTTCACAATCAAGTATCAAGAAAAACACTCTGGTGCCAAATAGGTTAGAGAAGTTTGTTTTACAAAATTAAACATGTCTTGTTACAGAGGAAGTGTACTAACAGTCCATTTGGTGACGCAGGTCTTGTTGGTGGTATCGCTTTGAATAAATGCCACTGCATCGTTGGCATGTGAGTTAGGAAGGCAACTCTCATCATATTGCAATACAACTTCCTCCACCTGCATGAATCAGTATTTCTTCATCTATCAATGAAACATTCAGCTTTCTATGTAACTATGTTATGTGTATACGAGATGTTACACTCTCTGATGAAAACACAGTAGCAAGACCAATAGGGATGAATATGACTCCAACGACAAAAAATGTGGCAATAACCTGAGAAAACAAATATAAAATCGACAATCAATTGTTAGAAGAACATTTGCAATTCAGAACTAGACAGGTTTGCGTTGAACGCCGTACCCATCCCGGTGTTAGAATTGGTTTCCACGCAGGAAGATCTTGTTGTGAGAATTCTGTATCTACAAGAAAACAAAATAAAGATTATGAGCGATAGTTACTGCAAACACAACTATATGCATGAAATTGCGGGATCAAGTCCTCCAGAATTTTGTGCAAATTTAGCATTTGAGCAATTGGCCTTACAAATGTTTTATTCATAACAAGGTTCGGCAAGTATAATGAGAGTAACAAATGGTTACTTTTTTTTTATTTGTTGAATGTACTATTGTTTGAAGCTGCGCATGAAATGTACATAGACTTAGTGAACACAGAATATAAACAAATTAAAAGACATTTATAACGAAATGCAAGTGAAGAACACACATATGGGTTTCTTGGAAGTTTTGTTGGAAGTGGTAGCGTCGGGTATATCCATGGTTGTTGAGACGAACTAAACAAGGGGATGGAAAAAAAAGTTACAGAGAGAGAGAGAGAGTAACTGTAATGTAGTTGTGGTTAAGGTTCGGAGAAAATACAGTTGTGGTGGGTGGACCACAGAATGAGATTAATGTTGTTGATTGGGACCATTTCACCGACGCAACTACCGTTCGCCCCGCCTAATTCGTCTGTTCAAAATGAAGCTCATCTTCCACTTCATCCTCCCAAAAATTACAACATACTATAATAAGACTAAATAGATAGGAAAAACTAGTTTAACAACCACTTTATTTTTCATAAACAATTAATTACTTGAAAATTTTTTTAATAATAAATATTTAATTAAAACGTAAATTAAATTATTTGATAATTTTTTTATAACATATCAAAACCCAACAAGATAAGGCAGGGAGTACTTTTTTTTACCAGTAATGATAAAGAATATATCTCTATGGAATATAATTATCTTAAACTTCTTTATTATTCAATTGATACATTAATTATCCATTACTTTTTCTGTTTTAGCCTTTCATATTATATACTTTTCTCAATATAGAAAAGGAAATATGGGGAGAAATTATTTTTTAACAATAAGAATTATGAGAATAAAGCCAACTAAAATTTATATTCTAATAATTTTCACAGAGTTGAGTTTTGAATTTTTCAAATTTAATTTTGAAAGTGAGTACTTTTTCTTTTGTTTAGGTTTATGAGTTCTTAAGAACCGTTACCTTATTGAGATAAAATCATAAGGGTATATGAATGAAAAAACACAAGGACTTAATGGTGCAAAAGAAAAGTAGGAAAATAAATAAATAAATACAAAAACTAAAGAAGTTAAAATCTAAATAGAGAAAAATTAAACACAAAAATTTGCTCAAACTTATTAATAATAATAATAATAATTAACACTTCGTAGTCTGATTGGTATTTTATTTTATTAATAAAAATATTGATTCCATATACTCATTAATACTATTAAAAAAATTTAATATACGATATTTTCGTATAGTAATTGAAAAAGGAAAATGTTAAACCGACGTCCCATTTAAGACAATAACCCTTTTTTTAATATTACTTTGGCTGAAGAAGATTTAGAGGGTAAAAATGAACATCTATTTACTCAAAATGTTTGAAAATAAGAGACAACAATTAAATTGCAATGAAGGAAATACCACGTCAACAAATGACACTACGGTTCAGGATAAAGAAGGCCAACAGACGATAGTAACTGTTAGAGTAAGAGAGACTGGACGACATGAGTTTTATTTTTGCCAGAACTAAAGAGGGAAAACAATAAATTTCGTTAAATACAATGCTAAATGAACTTCAACAAATAATTGTCTTTGGTACATGCTTCAACAAAGGATTGGTAGGCATTCAGTCCCTACTCCCGAAACAAAATGAAGTTGGGGAGAACTGCATGGGCAATCCAACCACAAATCCTACCATATTGTACGGCCTGTCATATGGGTATAAACATAATTAAGAAAATTAAAAAAAGAATAAAACAATGAATGGGGTCATTTTTGTCAAGAAGCTGAAGTCACAGCTTCAACTACATCATCTGACTCGTCAACCATCATTTCATTTCTGAAAAGCAATTTCAAATATGGAAGAACCTCGGGAAGCACGGGCAAATCAGCTCCATTGATACTCATCATGTCAAATGCAATACAGGTTTTATGCATGTGTGTTTCATCGAACACAGGAATTTTAGGATATCTTTGGCTGAAATGAGTCAGTATGGTTCGATATGCATTAGCAGACTGTCCCATTTCTATGGCTTCGTTTGTGGTGCTGTGATTTCTTGCTATAGCCTCATCTACCATAGCATCCTCAAAAGTTGCCTGCATCAATTAAAAGACACAAGTTAACCGCAGCCTCACCAGTGATGGCATCAAGAAAAGACAGTGTTGAAGGAAATACATTAACGTGGACAATAATATATATTATTAGGATTAAAGAATTCATTGCAGAAGGAATTGAAGAATATCATAAACAGACTATCACTTTCATATATAAAAGATCAAAGAAACATGTAATCTTTTCTATCAAAAAAACAATTACGTAACTTACCGCAAAAGAATGAACAAGGATACAAATTCTATTGTAAGAAACTATCCAAGGTTGAGAATCAGAACTAGGCAAAATAAGTTGGAACTACAGGGAAGAAGTTAATTAATGAGGAAGGCGGTTAGTTTGGCCAAAGATTTACCATGGGACCAAAAAACTTCTAGATTTATGGCTTGTTTTGTTTATCATTGTTGGATCAGAAATAAGACTAGGATCGCTAACGTTTGAAATCGACTACAGCCACCTCACTTTTAACAAGGGAATAGTAGAATACTTAAGACAGCATACTTCTCCAGTAGTGACTTCTACACGGTATCAAATTCCTACAGTGATTTCATTCCTCATCCTTTTATGATATTTCCAGCAAATGCTAAATAAATGCTAAAACCTAAAACAAGATCAAGCAATTACTTGCCTCATGTATGAGAACTGTTGCACCACGAGATGCTTCGATTAGCTCAGGGCAGGGCCTTGTGTCACCAGAATATACAATCTTCCAGCCAGGTATCACTTTTCCAGCACTATTAGTCTTCTCTTCTGCTTTTAAAACAACACCAAATGCCTGTGGGCAATGAACAACGGGGAAACTAATCAAGGCCTTCAGACCAGCTTCCTGGAGTACCTCCTTAAATTTCTTTAGGATATGAGAAACTACATCTTTGTCAACAGGACTACCTGGTCTTCTAAAACAGCTTTGCATACGGGATCCTCTAGCAAACAAAGTTGAATCAACTTTTGATGCAATTAGGTCCCCATTATTGTTGTTCAGAGTCTGAGAATTAACTGAATTTCCTTGGAAATCATCCTCAAAAGCATCCAATGAAGCTGCTGTGGTGTGCTTGCAGTCAAGAAACAGCATATCTAAATCTTCAAGTCTTTGGTATGCATCTAGATATCTCTTAAGCTGCCTCGGTCCAACAACAAGCACTGGTTCATGGGGCACCCCCTTCAGCAAATCACGACGCAGAGCAAGAATCCTAGCCAAGCCTGTATGGTGATCAGCATGAATATGTGAAATCCAAATGCACCTTAACGTTCTCACAGCATCATCAGCACCAGTAAGACCATATCTGTTTCCAAGGGATACATCAATCAATAGTTCATATTAAAAGATGAATGAATGGTAAGTATATGGATAAACTTACCTTCTTTTAAGTTGTCCCAAGGTTCCTTCACCGCAATCCATTAGCAAACCTCCTTTCGAAAAAAGATTTATATATATTGAGCTCACATTTCGGTATTTTGATGGCTGGGATGAACCAGTTCCAAGAAGAACTATCTCCAAATCATCTCTCCTTATATTTTCCAGACAAGCAGGAATACTATTTGCACATAGCCATGGTTCCTCAATCATCATCTTATGATCCATCAGAGGAGTTAAGTCGTCCCTTGTCTGACTACATCCTTGCCAGAGCTGACTTACATGATTAGCTGCTTCAGAAACCTCTGGAATCTCTGACAGTAAATCATCAATGATTTCTGAAGAAGACGCCTTAGTAGGAATACAAGAACTATCCAACCCAAGATGAGCATAAGGACGCAAAGTAAACTGCATAGCAGAGAGCGGTATATCTATCAATATATGAACTTGGCAAAGGGAAGAGATACAAATAAATTAATTGAAACTATAGTCCTAACATGACCACTGCTGACAAATGTATCTGGGGGATAATTGGAGCAGCACTATCAAGGAAAAGATCATAAGAACTCTCCTAAGGTGATTTGGTCATGTCAGAAGATTAAGAGAAGCTCCATTGAGACATGTAGGTCAAATCAAAGATAGTGATTAAAAAGAATAGTTTAGAGTCTTTGAAAAAGAACATGATCAAATGATTTCACATAAATTGGAGTCTTAAAAACTTCCTTCAATACATTTATTATAAATTTCGCAATAACAGGTCCATGATGAACTACTCTCTCCAAGGACTTGACAAGAAGAACGTCATTCTTATGTTCATTCTAAGTGATGCATCCAAAAAATCTTAAAATTTTGAAGACAAAAATGTTGGACCACCGGAAATGTTTATTCAAAATCCTATTTAAGCCTGTATCCTTGTAGTTAGCTTATCAGACTCCAAAGGGTTTATTTTGAATTCTACGAGAACAAATAAGTTAACGGAGCATCAATCTTTCATACCTTAAGAAGATTTTCAGCAGAAACTACTTTGGAGACATCTGAAAAAGAACACTGCAAAGGAATCAAATCAAACAATTAATGTGACTCTTTTATGTCATAATTACCTCTGTCTAGTAAAACAAATTTCATCTTCTAACATGAGACAAACCTCACTTAAAGCAAGAGAGCCAAATTTTGAGCTATGATTAGGAACGGACCAACATCCTGGAGCTGGAAAGAACTGAGGACACAAGTAATTAAGTCGTGTTGCAATTCTTGCACTAGCTTTCAAAATAGGAATCTCTACATTCTTCCTGCAAAGAGAACGAGCAACCAGGTTTAATCACTAATAATGTGGGTAGCAGAACCAGAAAACAGACTCTCCAGAAAGACAAGCATCTTACTTTTCATGTCCAGCCATGATATGTTGTGCAGAACTGAATTTGCTCATCCATTTTTGGTAATTTGAACAACTCACAACAGATGCAGGAGCTAGATGAATTACACAAGTGACAATCTTACTAGCCTGTGCTAGGTTGTCTGTTTGATCACAATAACTAGCAAGTGATTGTTCAGACAATAATGCTTCCAAATGGGATTCTGTTGGGCAATCAACAAGAAGTACAATGGGACCAGGAACAGAAGGATCCATGACATCACTTGGATGAACCTATTGTAGGTTGTAGCAGACAAGCAGTTACTTTTTCAATGTATGGAAGCCCAACATCAAATTAAAATAAACTAAAGCATGTGTTGGACAGATTGAAATCTGTGTCTCAAATTCTAGTTCTTTTTCTAAATATGCTTCTATTCTGCTTTAGGTAAATAATGTAGAGTTGAGACTAACCATGATATTCTGGTGATCAGATTTCACTGAGTTCCCAAGTTGCAGTTCCCGATACTTAGGCCCAGGTCTAAGCCCAAGGGCCTTAGCTTTCTCTGGATCAAACTTTCCCTTGATTTCAGGCAGTTCACAAACATATACTACAGATATATCACCAGGTTTTGCAGCAGGTAGTTTTCTGCCATTGGAGGAATCAAGGGTATCTGGACTATGGTCCATCCTGTTTTCTAAAGAGCTTTCTGAAGTTGTCAGATACTGACCTTCAATGCAATTTGGTTGTAGGATAATGGCTGATATTTTGACCACCTCATCATTAATAAGAACAATGGGGTCCAAAAGCTTGCTTTGACGTGGCAAAGTGGATCCATCGGTGTTGAAGACAGGCCCAAAGCTCTTTGTGTGAACCATGGCAGCGCTGGGAATAAAAGATCTCATGGCATCTACTAAATACTTAAGGTCTGACGGACCCCATATATTAAGCTACAAATTAAAAGAAACTATTTATCATAAGAAATATATATGAAGAAAATGGAAGATCATACGAAGCTAAATAAATGCTACTTACGGACATCCCTTCTTCTCCCATGCCAGCCAAGGTAAGCAGTAAACCTGTGAGTTAAGAAAAACTATGAGTATTTCAAGTTGAATCACCAGTCTAACCATAACAAATAATCAATTTACACGTCAAAGAAAGTACTAAATTATTAAAGAAAAAGAAAAGGACATGCTATGCAATACATAACACGGATCATGACTAAAACCGTAAGGTTATTGACAGTCCAATACAGACCTGGAAGGCCACCGGCAGTCTCAGAACAGACGCGAGAAAGAAATATGTGATCTATCTGAAGAAAGATGAACAATAGTAAGAGAATGAACAAACTATATTTTGATGAGATGAAGCTAAAAGATATACGATACCTTCGATAACTTAATCTTATGCTCTGTGCAAAACCTTTGCAATCCCTGAATTGAAGATGAAATACAAAACGTAAGCCTCGACGCAGAGATGAGAATATGAAGAGAATAATAACCGAATGCAATTGGAGTTACCTCGCCAGCATTGAATATAAACCTTTGATTGTCGAAGAAAAGCAGGACTGAAGGAGAAGTATCTTGAGTATCCATTCCAGTTCCCAGTATCTGTGATTGAAAGCAGAGGGAAAAAAAATTGTAATAGGCTAAATAAGTAACCGTTTTGTGAGAGGAAGGGAAATTTAGAGACCTGAACATATGAGATGGTATTGATTGGGTTGAGCTTGCGAACTTTGAGTTGGAGATTCTTCCTGGAAGCGTCGCTGCTGTCTCTGCCCTCGGCCCTTCTCTTGTTGAAGCTGGACTCCTTCACTTCCATTGGTTTGGGCGTTGTGCTTTTCCGGCGGAGAGAAGCGATGGTACGGTGTCGTTTGGAGGAGGCGATGACGGTTAGGAGAGAACGGAATTGGAAGTTGGAGGGTTTGGAGAGAGAAAGGGGAGAAGAAGAATGACGAGGGAGAAGAAGGAAGTTTCGAAACTTTGAAATTTGGGCCATCGGTGAAGCCCTTTATCCGAGAGGGTTTTAGGCTTAGCCGTGATAAAACCCTCCCACCCACTACCACGCCACCTCGCTTCCTCACCCTCATTTTTCCTTTCCAATTTAAATTTATTTTCTTTTTCTTTATTATATGTTTTTTAGTTATTTTTCATAAATATTGTCAGCAACGCTCCAATTTTTTATTATAAAAAAACATTACCACTTAGTATCTTGGTAAAGAAAATATTTAACATTAATAAATATTTTTGTATAGTTAAATTTATCTTACTCTAACAAGATTAGTGGAATTTAAACGCGTGAATTGTTGTTGTATACGGTAAAATTTATTGTTTTACTCGATCAACTTTTCATGGTTTAATGATTTTCTTTATAATTATTAAATAAAATGAATGTATACACCATTATTATTGACTTATATGTCTCTAAGATATATTCAACAGAACTTAAACACGGGAATTGTTGTATACGGTACAATTTTTTGTTTTACTCAATCAACTCTTCATAGCTTAATAATTTTCTATTGACCATTATTTTTGAGTTAGATGTCACAAAGATTTATTCAACTGAGATCTTAAACTATTTAAAAAAATATTAAAAAAATTACAGTATTAAAGAAAGTCTATCAAACAAAATTTAGTACGTCAATTGAAGTTTTAAAATATTAAGAAGTATTGCATGCAAAATAATATAAATTTCAATGAATTATTTTAAAGATTGGATTTTTATAGATTTTGTGTTCCTTTTTATTTATATAAATATCATTTTTTATAAAAAGTTATTTAAATATGTGACATTTTTTGCTCATACAAACTTTTTTTAATCTCATAGTTGTAGAGTTTTTTTCTTTTAATTTAAAATCTTTTTCTATTTCTAGATAATTATTTTATGCTGTTGTTTATTTGGGGTTATTGATTTTTATAAATAAAAATTTTGGGTTATTTTTATTATTATATACTATTCTTAAGTCAATAAATATTTGTTTTCTTTTAACTTATATATATTAGATTTTTATTTGACATACTAGTTTTAAAATGTTTTTCTTTAACTATATCACTACTATAATTGCTTTTGAAGTCAATACTTTAAAAATATAGTTATAAAAAATTCCATAAAAATAATAAACAATAAGGGAAAGATTAATAAAAAATTATATATGTTAGATATTTATATTTTAATTTCAAAAGTAAAAAAGTTAATAAATCCATGAGAATTTTTGTAAGTGCTTAAGAAGGGGACGGAAGGATTGGAGTGTTAAAGATGAGTGTTGGGAATTGTGAATACATATTTGAATAATAATAACTTAAAATTACCTATAAATCTTTACAATGTGTTTTATTTTATTTTTTAAAATTCCCAAAGAACGAGGAGAAAGAATTGAAGTGTTAAACCTGGTAGGATGTTAAGACATCTTTACGAGATATTTATGTTAAAATATTTTAAGTTACTGTATGCAGAGAGACACATCACTCGCTAAAAATAAACTTGAGACCAAAATCAAGAATGGAAAAAAATAGTTGGATTCAAATTTTCCGAGAAAACAACACATTATAACATTACTTTCCACATTAAATTAGTGACAAAGAAGAGAGGAAAAATAGCAAAAAAAAAAAAAAAATTAATTCTACCACTATAGTAAACTTTAATATGTACATGAAACTTAAACATAATGAAATGAACAAATATTGGCTAGTATGTTCTTAAATATGACTGACCAATTCAAAAGACAAAAGTAAAAGGAATTGAAAATTTATAATCTTGCCTTAACATTATCCAAATTCCTTATTCAATCCACAATGGCCAACTCAACCTCAACCATTGTTTGCCCTTACCTTATCCCTTTATTAATTCATTTTTCTTTCACAATACTATATACATGTTCCATAACTACGCAAACACTATCAGATAAGATCATCACAAAAACAACCACAAACGACAAGCCCCATTCATTCTACTACGCTCAAATTCAGTGCAAGCAAAATATCCTCACACTTAACAAAGAAGCTTTGAAAATATCACAGATGTCACTCCTCCAACTCCACTTCACTTCTCAAGCATTGCGTCCCTCTTACCACAACTTCAGGCGCAAGAACGCACCCCTTTATGCCTCTAAGCGTGTTACCTTTGTAAGAACCAAAATCAGAGCTGTTAGCACTGTCCCTGAGAGGGATTCAGACTCAGACTTAGATTTAGACATCAATGACCCCAACAAGCCACCCTATGTTGGCTTTGTATTTGTTAGTGTAAGTTCAACAATTATCATGCTACATTCATTTTACACTTTCATTTTTTAAATTAATCTCACTGATGGGTTGGTTTGGTTAGTCTGTGCTGCTGCCAGATGGAACACCAGATATGCACTTTCGTTCTGCTTGTGGCGGCCAGAAGCTTAGGAATATAATGATGGATTCCAACATTGAGCTCTATGGACCCTACGTAATAACCTCATAAGACAAACTTTGTTTGCTCTTTGTAACTCCAATAATTTGCTCTGTAACACCTATTTTATTGTGTGAATATGCTTTTGGTAATTTGTTTCCTTTTCCAGGCCAGAGCTCTGCTAAATTGTGCAGGAGGTGGAACTTGTGGCACATGTATGGTGGAGGTAAAGTCTTCTATTTTCATGTTTGGTATGAATTGTTTTAGAAAAGTTTTCCCAAATCTGTTCTTAACTAAATTTTGTAACAGAACATTCATTGAAAATAAGAGAATCCAAAATTGCTATAGAGATGAAAAAGTTTTAGTCACGCTCATGATACTATATTGGTAGGAATGTTTTAAACATGTGAAATACACTCGTACCATTCTTACTAATTATGATTTCCAGATTCTTCAGAAAAATAATTCCTACATATGGTAATATAGTTAGAAGACGAAAAATTATAATTCTACTTTGCACTTGTTGTTAGGTTCTTGAAGGTCAGGAGCTTCTAAACCCTCGCACTGATAAAGAGAAAAAATTACTAAAGAAGGTATTGGATATTGAAAATTTGTTTTTGCCATTTTTCCACTAACATGAGAATTAAGGTTGTTTGGTGGGTTTTTCCTTTTACCAGAAACCAAAGAACTGGAGATTAGCATGTCAAACAGTTGTTGGTGAACCAGATTCCAGAGGGGCGGTTAGTGATTTCTGTTCCCTTCATACCAACATGTTACCAATTAGATTTCTGTTATTGTTACTTCTTCATGCAATCATATTTTATTTTTATATATAAGTAAAACATGGATCCATATATGTAAAGAACAGATTAAGAGTGTGTAAAATGTAAAAGAAAATATTTTATAATTTTTTTGTGCATTCTTCCTTTATAAATGATGATATATAAGTATTATATTTCTGATTAGTTTTGATTTAATGCAGCTTGTGATTCAACAACTGCCAGAGTGGAAAGGGCATGAATGGAGACATACAAAGGAGTCCACCTGGGATTCAGAGGAGTCTCTGTGAAGCCCAAAGCCAAATAATAATAATAATACAAAATCCAAATCCAATTCTTCGTAGCTATATATGACATGCATTTTAGTTTTTGCTTCATTTCTTTTTTTTTTTTTTTTTTAAATGAAATCAATAAATAAATTTTTAAAAATATTCAATTTGTCATTAATTTAATAATTTTTTTTTTTAAA